>Ga0209702_10000067_pt1 | contig 166471 bp, 146 predicted proteins | sample FRY01_FD_187210 | JGI IMG/M metagenome (GOLD analysis project Ga0209702, IMG submission 187210) | Freshwater microbial communities from Lake Fryxell liftoff mats and glacier meltwater in Antarctica - FRY-01 (SPAdes) (version 2) | ecosystem: Environmental > Aquatic > Freshwater > Ice > Glacier...
GCCGAACCAAATAATTTCGTAGGGAAGCCTGTCAGGAATTTTGTTCTTTGCACATAAAGATGACGTGACTGGCAGTGCTTCTCTAACAAAAAAAGACACGACAGGGGCTCTTAAGTTGGTGCCATTCGGCTCTGCGTATTTTAATGTTGGTGCAAGTTCGTGGCGAACTTGTGAGATAGCCTCAGTGGTTGAAGTTCCATAATGCGTGTAAATTTCGCCATAGTGAATCGCCCTAATGCCATTGTCTGTGTAGTCAGATTTGGTGAACCGCTTTCCACGAATAAATTCGCCAACTTCTTCCATCGTCTTCCACTCCACTTCACCCTCCTCAACGGTGAGGAGCTGGTCCCGGTAGTAGTTGTATTGCTTGATCCGGGCTGTCAGCTCGGCTGTCAGCTCGGCTGTCAGCTCGGTGAAGGCGTCCAAGATGCGGACGATCTCCGCTTGGATCGCCAGCGATTTCTCAGAGTTCTCCGGGCAGGGAATGGGGATTTTGAACGCTCTTACTTTCGCGTCGGAAATTGCCGGATATGCCGATCCACTCTGCTGTTCTTCAAGATACGTTTTGAACGCGCTAGACGAGACCCAATGTAATATCCACTTTGGCAAGACAGTTCCTTGATCTGCTCGTAAAACACAATAGCCAGTGCTGGCAACTTCTCCCGCATATTCATCATCAATCAAACAAAAGCGCATTTGCGTCGGGCGAGTTGTTGCAAAAATCACATCATCTTTTTCAATCAGCTTTTGTGCTCGACTAGGTGCATTGCTTTCAACGACTTCTGAAGTTCCAATTATCGATCTTGTCTGTATATCAACAGAAGTTAGATCAATGTAGCGATAAGCGCGGTTGGTAAGACCCCACTTAATATTGGAACTTGGAAGGGTAACGTTTCCCAGCGCCACCCACTCCACCTCCGCTCCGTCGAGCAGCTTCTCTAAGAAAATGCTCTCACTCATGCCTGCCCCCCTTTCTTTCTGCTCTCTTTCTTTGCCTGCTGTTCCAGTGATGAGATGGTTTTGAGGTAGTCTTTTTCGACCGCGTCCAGATTGAGAGCTTTGTATTTTTGGAGTTCACGTTGTGCTTTTTCTTTGGCCTGGGAGCTGGAGATTTTCCCGGCGTTGTCGAGCAGCATGCGACCGGTGGAACCCAGGATGGAATCGAGTTCACGCAGGTAATCCGCCATTCGCATTTCGCGTTGCTCGATGGCGTTGATTTCCGCCAAATCAAAGTAGGCAGAGACTAGATTGTTGAGCACGCGGAGCTCGGGTGCGCTGAGGTAGTTTTTGGCAATCATGGCTTCGGCTTGGGTGGGCTGGCTACCCTTGAAATTGCTCAACCCAGCAAAGGGTTGGTCGCTGTCCACGCGCAGATAGATCACCTCGCTGGCGGTATGACCATGGGCGGCGTAGTGCAGCTTGTTTTGAACGATTTTGAAGAATTGGAGGCTCTCTTCGCTTTTTGGATGGTAGTCGGTCGCGGTGGCGTAGAGATCCAGCACTTGCCGATACATCACCTTTTCGCTGGAGCGGATGTCGCGGATGCGATCGAGCAGTTCTTTCCAGTAATTGCCGCCACCGAGGTTCTTCAAGCGGTCGTCATTCAGGGCAAAGCCTTTTTCGAGATACTCCTTGAGAATGATGGATGCCCAACGACGGAATTGCGAGCCACGAGGAGAGCGCACCCGGTAACCAACGGCTAGGATCAGATCGAGATTGTAATACGTGAGTGTTCGTGTGACTTCTCGGTTGCCTTCGGTTTGAACTGTTAAGGATTCCTTAACAGTTGCTTCTGTCGTAAGCTCTCCGTCTTCAAAAATGTGCTTTGTGTGGGTCGATATATTGTTTTTTGTCGTTTGGAAGAGCTCTGCAATCTCCAACTGAGTTAGCCAAACAGTGCCATCCTCCAATCGCAGGTCGATTTTGGTTTTCCCGTCCTCTGTGGTGTAGAGAATGACATCGCTCATGGCTCCCTCCGTTCTATTTCCGCCACGATGGTGTCAATGTCTCTACGAAGCCCGTTGATCTTGCTGACGGTGGTTTCGATCTCCTGATTCAGCTCGGTGATATTGACCACCTCGCGGGTGTCCTTGGCCTCCACGTAGGAGCTGACGGAGAGGTAATTGAGGCAGTGCATGACGAAGCCGAAGTCTGCCTTGGACTTGGGTGCCAGCACACTGGCGGGAGCGAAGCGCTCGTCATTGATGAGGGTGGGATCATCGCTGCCGATCCATTTCACCGAGTAGGGCGGATTCGAGACAATGGCATCGAAGGGCTTGTCCTCGCGGAAGTAGGGCTCAGTCAGGGTGTTGCCGAGCTGCATATTGAACTTATCGTAGTTCACATTGTGCAGGAACATGTTCATCCGCGCGAGGTTGTAAGTCGTGTGGTTGATTTCCTGACCAAAGAAACCGTCCTCGATGAGGTGGTCAGCCATGTGCTTCTTCGCCTGTAGGAGAAGGGAGCCTGAACCTGCGGCGGGGTCGTAAACCTTATTCACACTCTTCTGCCCGTGGATGGCAAGCTGGGCAATGAGCTTGGAAACATGCTGGGGCGTGAAGAACTCACCACCCGACTTTCCCGCGTTGGCCGCGTAGTTGCCGATCAAGTATTCGTAGGCATCCCCGAAGAGGTCGATCTCGCTATCCTCAAAGTGTCCAAAATCGAGTTCATTCACCCCTTTCAGCACAGCGGCGAGACGACTGTTCTTATCTTTGACCGTCCTCCCCAAGCGGTTGCTCGTGGTGTCGAAATCATCAAACAGCCCTTTGATGTCCTCCTCAGAGGCGTAACCCATGGCCGAGCTCTCAATGCCGGTGAAGACCGCCTTGAGATCCGTATTGAGATCTTCGTTGTCATTCGCCCTGGCGACGACGTTTGAAAAAAGCTGGCTGGGGTAGATGAAGTAGCCCTTGGTCTTAATGGCATCGTCTTTGATCTCGCCGGTGATGACATCATCATCCAGCTCAGCGTAGTGGATGCTCTCGTCGCCGCCTTCGATGTAGCGAGCAAAGTTCTCACTGATGAAGCGGTAGAAAAGCGCGCCAAGCACATATTGCTTGAAGTCCCATCCGTCCACCGTGCCGCGCACGTCATTGGCAATCTGCCAGATACGTCGTTTTAGTTCGTCAAATTGTTGGGTGCTCGTCATTTTTCGGGTGATTCAGGAATTCTTGTAAATTGGGGAAAGTGAGGACGGGAAGGCTTCATTGTTGAGGCAGTTTGCCTCTCGAGAGGGAATTTGGCCTGCGCTATGTCGAATGTCGCGTTTTCAATGGCTTTTTTCGTCATGCGGCGAGGCTGATTTCGATTTGTATCCCGGGCATACTACGAGAGAAAATCTCCTCAATCCCTCTGCCTACAATGGTCTTATGGCGGAGTGAGTTGGCGCAGAGTTCTTCCATGACTTTGGTGACGCGGCGGGTCGAGACGCCTTGGAGATACATTTCGGCGACGATGGCGGCGAGGGCCTTCTCACTGCGCTGGCCACGTTCAAGGGCAGTGGGAAAGCACCGATGAGATCGCGCTCATTGAGACCGAAGCCCACCTTCGGGGCCAGACTGAGTTTGTTCACGCCGCCCCCCCCGGAGGGGGCCCACCCTGAAAGCAACTCACTCAAAAATTACCGGTTTTGGCATCGCCCCGGACGGCCCTCTTCGGGCATGATAATGCCATGAATTTTTCACGTCGTCGTTTTACTTCCCTCGCCTCACTTGCCGCCCTCGCTCCCGGGATTTCTTGGGCCCGCGAAAAGGGCCACAACCCCATCGGGGTTTCCACCTACAGCTACTGGGGATTCCAACGCGATGAATTCCGCGACATCGGCAAGTGTCTCGATCTCGCCGCTGCCACCGGATTCGATGGCGTCGAGATCCTCCAGGTTCAGATGGAAGACTTCTCTCCCGCCGCTCTCCAAAAGATCAAACGCCAGGCCCTCCATGCCGGCATCGACCTCATGGGCTTCTCCACCCACCAGGACTTTATCGATCCCGAAGAACGGGTGCGACGCCGAAACGTGGAGCAAACGATCTGCTACATCGAGCAAGCCTACGCCCTCGGCATTCCCACCATCCGCATCAACACCGGTGGCTGGGGAACGCGCAAAGATTTCGATGACCTCATGGCCCATCGCGGCATCGAGGAGGTCCTTGAAGGCCACACCGAAGAAGAAGGTTTCGAATGGGTCATCAAGGCCATGACACAACTCGTTCCCATCGCCGAAAAATGCGGGGTCGTCCTCGGGCTCGAAAACCATTGGGGCCTCGGAATCACTCCCGAAGGGGTCATGAAAGTGGTCGATGCGATCAACTCACCCTGGCTCCAAGTCACGCTCGATACCGGAAACTTTCTCGAAGATCCTTACGACCGCCTCGCCCAACTCGCCTCAAAAACGGTCCTTCTCCAAGCCAAAACCTATTACGGCGAAGGCCGCTGGTACACCCTTGATCTCGACTACGCCCGCATCGCCGCGATCATGAAAAAGGCCAACTACCGCGGCTACATTTCACTTGAATTCGAAGGCAAGGAAGATCCCCTCACCGCCGTCCCAAAAAGCCTCGCGCTCCTCCGCAAGCATTTCTAGAAGTCGTTGGAAGATTGGTAACTGGCTTTGGAACCGAATCCGAAGTGGCTCAACTCACTTTCTCCCCTTCAGGATTGGCGAGCGGGGCGGTTCGTTGCAATCTCCCGCCATGCGCCTCCAGGTTCACGGCAAGCACTTCCATCTCGATGGGAAGCGGCATTTCTTGCGCACCGTCACCTACGGACCCTTCCCGCTCGAAAGTAATCACAGCCCCGACATGGACTTCCCGCTGATGAGAGAGGCGGGCTTCGATTCCATCCGTATCTATTTTCTCCCCGACAAGGAGTTCCTCGACGCCGCCGCCCGGCACGACCTCATCGTCATCGCTACCCACGCCTGGGCGCACGGATGTGACTTCATCAACGACGACCCCGGCATCTTCAACCGCGCCAAGGAATTGCTCGTCTCCTGGCTCACCTCCCATCACTCCCATCCTGGCCTCGGAGCCGTTCTCGTTGGCAACGAAATCCCACCCGACATGGCCCACTGGATGGGCGACCATCTCGTCAACCAACACCTCGACGAACTCATCCGCGCTGCTCAAAAAGTCGCCTTCGGGCTGCCCATCGCCTACGCCAGTTATCCCAGCACGGAATTTCTCGAGCCCCCGTCCGCCGACTTCACCGCCTTTAACATCTACCTCGAAGACCCGGAAGCCTTCGCCTCCTACCTTCCACGACTCCACCACCTCGCCGGTGATCGTCCCGTCTTCCTCACCGAGTTCGGAATGGATACCCAATCGAACACCGAAGAAGCGCAAGCCAAGCTCCTTCCGCAAGCTCTGCAAATCTCCCGCCAAGCCGGGCTCGCCGGAGCCACCCTCTACGCCTGGTCAGACGACTGGTTCAACAACGGCACCACCATCACCGACTGGTCCTTCGGCCTCACCCGGCGCGACGGCTCTCCCAAGCCCGCCCTCGACGCCGTCAAAAATACCACCCTTCCCATCCCCCTCCCTTCCCCGCTCCCCAAGTTCTCCGTCATCGTCTGCACCCGCAACGGAGCCTCCCGGCTCGCGGCCTGCCTCGCCGCTTGCCAGGCCCTCGACTATCCCAACTTCGAAATCATCGTCGTCAACGACGGCTCCACCGATGAGACCGCCTCCCTTCTCGAGAACTTCGCAGGCCTCCGCGTTTTCCATCTCGATCCCGGCGGTCTCTCAGCCGCCCGCAACCACGGAGCCGCACAAGCCACCGGCGAAATCCTCGCCTACACCGACGACGACTGCCGCCCCGATCTCCACTGGCTTTCCTGGCTCGCTCACACCTACGCCACCACCGACCACCAAGCCATCGGTGGCCCCAATCTCCCTCCCCTCCCAGACTCGCTCGGACTCGCCCTCACCACCGCCGCCCCCGGCGCCCCGACCCACGTTATGCTCAGCGACACCCTCGCCGAACATCTCCCCGGCTGCCACCTCTCAGTTCGCAAGAATGCCTTCGACGAAATCAAAGGCTTCGATCCCATCTTCGAGACCGCCGGCGATGACGTCGACTTCTGCTGGCGACTCCGCGAGGCCGGGCATACCCTCGGATTCTCCGGCGGCTCCTTCGTCTGGCACCACCGCCGTGCCACCCCTTGGCGCTACCTCAAACAACAAATGGGCTACGGCCGCGCCGAAGGCCTCCTCTTTAAAAAACACCCCAACCGCTTCTCCGACGGCGGCATCCGCTGGGAAGGCTGTGTCTATCAAGGCAGTCCACTCAGTGTCCGCTCAGGCGACCTCATCTACTCCGGCCCCACCGGCGAAGCGGGTTACCAAGCCATCGCCAACACCCGCTGGCGCCTCACCCGGGACCTCGCCCCAGCATACAATTCCTACTTCAACAGGCTCCTCCTCTCGCTGCTTTCCTTAGCCCAAATATCCTTCCGGAGCTGGTCCCGTAAAAAATACGGAGGCCCGGGCATCAAGCCCTTCACCTGGCTCTCTCCACACTCCCGCCTCCCCACCCGCAGCAAGCTCACCCTGATCAACACCGAAGGCCTCGCCCGCCACCAACTCTACCGCCACCTCCTCGCCAACGGCTGGGAACCCTCACTCAAAGATGGTTGGGAACTCCACCAAAAAGGTCTCCACCTCCGCACCGCCACCGAACAAACCGGGAGCCCCATCAACCGCACCTTCGTCGCCTTCACTCACTCGCAAACTCCACACAACTTCCTGAAGCTTGCCTCGGAGGCCGGATTCACCCTACACGACCGCTGACATGCGCACGACCGACTTTCACTACGATCTCCCCCAGGAACTGATCGCCTCCCGCCCCTTGGAAGATCGTTCCGGCTCCCGCATGATGCTCATCAATCGCGCCACCGGGGAAATCTCCCACCGCCACTTCCGCGAATTCGCCGACCTTCTCCCGCCCGATCACCTCCTCGTCCTCAACGACACCAAGGTCATCCCCGCCCGCCTCTTTTCCAACGATCGCGCCATCGAGCTCGTCCGCACCAACGCCAGCGATCCCCACCACTGGTGGTGCCTCGTTCGGCCCGGCAAGAAAATGAGAGCCGGCGACACCGTTGTCGTGGGCGAAAGTACGGGAACCGTCGTACAAACCAACGGAAAGGGCGAGCGCCTCATTCAGTGGGACACCCCGCCCGATCTCGAGAAGCACGGTCACCTCGCCCTCCCCCACTACATGGAACGCGAAGCTGACAAATCAGACCGCGACCGCTATCAGACCGTCTACGCTCGCGAAGAAGGAGCGATCGCCGCCCCCACCGCCGGGCTCCACTTCACCCCCGGAATCCTCGCCACCCTCGAGCACGCCTTCCTCACCCTCCACGTCGGCGTGGGAACCTTCCGCCCCGTCAAAGCCGAGGACCCGCGCGATCACGAGATGCACTCCGAGCGCTATTCGCTCAATGCCGCCACCGCCGCGAAAATCAACGATTCTCCCAAGATCGCGGCTGTCGGCACCACCGTCACTCGTGTTCTCGAACACCTCGCCCGCGACCGCAAAATCGCTGAAGGCCATGGCGAAACCGACATCTTTATTTATCCACCCTACCAGTTCAAAGCGGTCGACGCCCTCCTCACCAACTTCCACCTACCCTGCAGCACCCTCATGATGCTCGTCTCGGCCATCGCCTCCCGTGAGCTCATCCTCGAAGCCTACGCCAAAGCCGTGGAAGAACGTTACCGCTTCTATTCCTACGGCGACTGCATGTTCATCGTGTGAGATCCGCCAGCTTTTTGTGCCATGCCATTTCAGTAGACGAATCCCCCTTTCGCTTCTACCCTCGATCTGGATCGGGACATCCCGCTGAACGATGGAGATCAAAGGCTTACCAAAAATCATCCTCCTCATTTGGCTGGCCCTCGCCATCTCTATCACCTGGTCTATCTACTCCTTGCGATGGCACGCCGCACTCACTTCGGCCATGACCTTGGTCATGACCATTGTCCCCTTTCGCTACGAGGATCGCTTTCAGATTAAGCTCCCCCGCAGCTTCACCATCGTCATCGTCCTCTTTATCTATGCCACCCTCTTCCTTGGTGAAGTGGGCGATTTCTACCAACGCTTCTGGTGGTGGGATGTCGTCCTGCACGGCGGATCGGCCGTGGCCTTCGGACTCTTTGGCTTCCTCGGCATCTTCATGCTCTTCCAAGGCGATCGCTTCGCCGCCCCTCCCCTCGCCATCGCCGTCCTCAGCTTCTGCTTTGCCGTCGCTATCGGAGCGGTTTGGGAAATTTTCGAATTCGCGATGGATCAAACTCTTGGACTCAACATGCAAAAGTCTGGTCTCATCGACACCATGTGGGATCTCATTGTCGACTGCGGAGGTGCCTTCTGCGGTGCCACCAGTGGTTACCTCTATCTCAAAACCCGCGAAAGTGGCGGCCCCCTCGCGGGATGGATCGAGGACTTCATCAAGAAGAACCGCCGCTACTTCCGCAAGGCCCGCTCGAAGTCGAGGTCGAAGTAAGAACGCCCGTCCATCTTTCGATTTTACCCCAATGAGCGGGTAAGCCGATAGCTTCAAATACTACGATAGGCTCGGCATACTTTTTGGCAATTGCGCGGCCGAAAAGAGAAAGAAGAGGGCGTTTCTAGGCGATTGCTTTTACGGTTGGTGGCGAGGAGAGGAGAGGAGAGCTTTCAGTGAGACTACTTGGGTGATCACTTGCCTGTCCCTTTCGGTGCTCCCTGATTGGCGAAGGGAACCCTCATCCTTTCTTGAGGAAGAGATCTTTGAATTCCACCACCATCCCCTTGTCGTGCAGTTGGAGTCCGATGAATCCGCTGCTGAGTTGTTTGCCTTCCAGTTTATCAGTGAACTCGGATGAAAGTTTTCCATTGATGAAGAACTGGAAGTGATTCCCCTTGGCCACGATTCGGCAGGCGTTCCAATCGCCCTTTTTGATCTCCTCTACCTGCACCGCATTCTTGATCTTGCCGTGCTCCCCTTCGCCCTTTTCATTGATCACGAGCCGAGTCCCCCTCTTGCACGGAAACTCTTTCCGAGTGTCCTTTCCAAAGTGGAAATCCCAGGCACCCAGCACCTCGTCGCCAATTCCCACATGCCCGAGATCGGCGTGGTAGCCTTCAAAGTCACGCTTCCCCGTCTTGTCGACCCGGGCACGCGTTTCCACCCCGGTATTCCCCTTCGTCAACATGCGGTAACTGAACTTCAGCTCAAAGTCCGCCAAGGCCTCATCGCTGGCAGAGATCAAGTAGACCTGCCGATTCTCTTTTCCTTCTCCGCGGATCACACCGTCCTTCACCGACCATGCCGCGACCTTGCCCTTCGGAGCTTCACGCCAGCCAGCTAGCGAATTCCCATCGAACAGCGGAGCGAAGCCGTCATTCGATTCCTCTGCTCTCGTCAATCCGGACAGGGAGAGGGTCGCCAAAAAGATCCATGCATTTTTGCTATTCATCAATGAAGACATTATGAGCCTCTCCCATCATAAAGGCCAGACGAGAATGATCATTCAGGACCAGGGCCCTTTAATCACTTGGGGGTTTCTTCCACCACGTAGAATCGCCGGCCCAGACCTGGATCCACCTCATTATAAGACGTTGTCTCACCTTGGCTTAGCCAACCATCATCGATCTCACTCCAAGTACTGGAATCCGTATCGAGCGATTCATTGGCTCGAATGATATAACTACGTCCCGGGGTGGAATTCCAAGTGAGGACAACTTCGCCGGTCGCCGGATTTTTCGAAATATCGGTAATCTGAAAACGAGCGAAACTGGACGAAGTCTGGGCGAGTTCAAATCCGTTAATCCCAAAGATCTGGGTGTGCACCGCCGATTGAGAAAGAGGGATGAAACGAATGACGACATCGCTGCCACCATCAGTTTGGAATTCGGTCACTACCGTGGAATTCAGCGAGGCCGGGTTAGGCCCAAACTCAAGATTGGGATTGGCCGGGTTGCCACCTCCTGAGCTGGAAGACATTTTTAAATCATCCCCGTCGACGGGGTTAAAACTAGCCCCTCCATCTGTGGAGATATCCATCAGGAAAGACGTGTGCACGTTTTCGGTATCATGGTGGAAGGACGTCCACTGGTATGTCCCTCCGGGAAGGTCACCAAGGGTAAGAAGCATCGTGGTAGGTTTCCCGTTCACCCCATCATAGTCTCCATTCCCGCCATTGGCTGTCCGGGTGTCGATTCCCAAAAAATCAGTAACGAGCTGCAAATCCGTCCCTGTCCAGTTGGCGTCGTTACCATTCCCCCGATCAATCATTTGCTGAACCCTGTTGTCGGTCGAGTCAGGCCAACTCGGGGTCAATGAAACCGTTGTTCCAAAGGCGGCATAGCTTTGCGTTACGAAATCGGTTGCCACCTCGTGACCTGCGTCATAGTTGCGGTATTTCCCGCCCACCGCATTCGGACCTCCGCCCTGGGTCGTTGAGTTAAAATCAATGCCAAACAGGATCTCAGCTTGGGCTGAAAAAGTTGTCCAGATGATCGCGAATAGGATTTGGAATTTCATAATAGGATTCAATGAGGGTATTGCCGTAACGAGACGGCGGATTTTTTTGGAAAAAACTTCGGGCTCCAATTTAAGTCCTAAAGATTTGATCGCAGGGTAGGAAAAAACCCCCTCCCGATGCAAGAGGATTTTCATCTCAACACGAATGAGATTGACCTGACTGAGTGGAGCTTCATCATCGCAGTGAATGAATGACCAGCGGTTTGAGACGAAAGAAGAGATGGGGGCTGCCGCCGCTAAAGCAGGGGCGGAGAACATGCGGAAGGCACTTCAAGAGCGGGGTGAGGTCAATATTATCGTTGCGACTGGGGCTTCCCAGTTTGAGATGTTGGAGGCCTTGACCCAGGAGCCCGGAATCGATTGGGCGAAGGTGACAGTTTTTCATTTGGACGAGTATGTCGGCTTGGCGATCGACCATCCGGCCTCGTTTCGAAAGTATCTCAAGAACCGGTTTGAGGATCGCTTGCCCAGTCCGGTTCGCGCGTTTCACTACATCAACGGCGAGGAGGATGCCGGAGCAGAGTGTGAACGGGTCGGGGCCTTAATTTTGGAAGCCCCCATCGATGTGGCCTTTGTTGGGATTGGGGAAAACGGGCATCTCGCCTTTAATGATCCTCCCGCTGATTTTGAAACCGAGAGTCCCTATCTGGTGGTCGACTTGGATGAGGATTGTCGGAAGCAGCAGTTCGGGGAGGGATGGTTTCCCTCTCTCGAGGCGGTGCCAGGAAAGGCGATCTCGATGTCCGTTCGCCAGATCATGAAGAGCGGGTCGATCATTTGCACCGTTCCGGACGAGCGGAAGGCAGAGGCGGTGCGGAAGGCCGTGGAAGGTGAGGTTTCCCCGAAGGTTCCGGCTTCGATCTTACAGGAGCACGGGGATTGTCGCCTGTATCTCGATGGTCCGGCCGCGAGCCTCTTAAGTGGAGGAGGGATTTCACAATGAGCTCGATCGGAGTGGGCTTTGTGGGTGCGGGTTGGATGGGGGCAACTCTGCTGAGGCGACTCACCGAACAGGACGGGGTCTCAATTGTCGGGGTCCACCAGCGACGACGTGAGCGCGCGGTGGAAGTGCTCACGGATCTGGGCTTGAGTGAGGATCTTTATTTTGACGATTACGAAGAGCTCTTGTCATCTCCTGATCTCGATGCGGTCTTTGTCTGCAGCACCAATGAAGCACACGGGCTCCAGGCCATCGCCGCGCTGAAGGCGGGTAAGCATGTCTTTTGTGAAAAGCCCTGCGCAACGCGCTATCATGAGTTTTTAGAGCAGATCGAACTGGAGAAAGCCAACCCCGGGCTGGTCACCTTTGTGGACTACTTGATGAACTTTGATGAGCTGGAAAACCGGATCCGTCGCATGACGGCAGAAGGAGTTTTTGGAACGATCACGCAGATTCAGGTCAATTATCGCCACCCTATTAACATCACCGATGACAAGGTCTGGAAACTCTCGGGGGAGAGGATGGGCGATGCCATCGGAATGGGCATTATTCATTCGCTCTCCGTGATGCTGAACATCATGGCCGAGCAAGGGGCCACTCCGGTGCGGGTCTATGCGACAAGTAGCATGGTGCATCGTCGGGCCTTCGACATTCCCGCAATTTGGAATCTCCACATCGAGTTTAGCAACGGGGCCACCGGTCTCTGTTTTGGAAATGTGGACCAAGCAAACGGCTATGATGCCTACCACAATATCCATGGCACGGAAGGTGGTTTGATTTTTGATTCCCAGTTGGATCGTCCGCAAAAGGTGCGCTTTTGGTCAGAAAAATCAGCGGAGGGTCGATGGGTGTATCCTCTGGACGCGCCAAGGTGTGAACGTGAGGGGCTGGGAGATCATCAATGGCCCGCCGATACAAGCACGCCGGATAGCGGAAATGTCATGGAGCATCAAACCGGAGCGTGCGTGGTCCATTTTTTGGAATGCATTCGCAAAGGTGAACAATCGTTTCTGAGTTTTGCCAACTCGGCGGCGGTGGCGGATCTGGGATGGGCGGCCCAGATTTCTGCGGCGGAAGGAGTGCCGGTGGACTTACCGCTTGATGAAACGAGAGCCCGCAAATTTTTCGAACAGAAAGGATAAGAATGGAGGCCTTCGATTTACAGGTCAACGGATATGCGGGCGTCGATTTCAACGATGATGATCTCAACGCCGAAAGATTGGCGACGGCGTGCGCAGCTTTGAAAGAGGACGGCGTGGCTGGGATTTTGGCAACGATCATCACGGATGATGTCGAGGTCATGTGCCGACGCCTTGAGCGTTTGGTGAGACTGCGGGAGGAAAATGCGGAGTGGGCCAAAATGATTCGAGGCCTTCACATTGAAGGGCCATTTTTAAATGAAACTCCCGGGTTTATCGGGGCCCATCCGAGCGCGCATGCGCGGGTGGCCGAGGTATCGGTGGTGGATCGTCTTCTTGATGCGGCGGGCGGATTAACTCGGATCGTCACCCTTGCTCCCGAACGCGACCACGGGTTTGCGGTGACCAAGTATTTGTCAGGAAAGGGCGTCTGCGTGGCGGCGGGACACTGTGATCCGACGCTGGCCGAGCTCCGAGGAGCCATCGATGCTGGCCTGCAGATGTTTACCCATCTCGGGAACGGATGCCCCATGAATTTGCATCGTCATGACAACATCATTCAACGGGTCCTCTCTCTCCGGGAAGAGCTCTGGATGAGCTTTATTCCCGATGGGGTTCATGTCCCCTTTACGGCCCTGCGAAACTACCTCGATCTAGTCGGCACCGGGAGAGTGGTAATGGTGACGGATGCCATCGCGGCAGCGCGCATGGGGCCGGGTAACTACCGCTTTCTGGGACGAGAAGTCAGAATTGGTTCGGATTTGGTGGCCCGAGCTCCGGACGGAAGCCATTTGATGGGATCGACGGTGACGATGCCGAGAATCGCGGAGAACCTTTCGCGTGAATTGGGCTTTAGCGAGGAAGACATTCAGAAGGTAATAGTTGAAAACCCACGAACCGTGATTGGAGAAACGAGATGATACGACGATTGAAAGAGCTACTTGGGAAGATTGGTCCAACTATTATTGTGGCCGCAGTGGTCCTAGGGCCCGGGAGTATTTTGACAAGTTCCAAGGTGGGGGCCGATTTTGGGTTTCCGGCTTGGTTCGTCCTAGCTCTCTCAACTTTCCTGATGGTCGGTATGGTAGCCCTCGCAGCTCGCCTAGGTGTCACCTACGAACGAAGCCTTTGTGAGGAACTCGCGGCTCGCCTTGGACGAGGCGCCTCCTTGTTTGTCGGGGTCGTTTTATTTTTGGTGGTAGCCTTGTTTCAATCGAGCAACAACTTGGCCATCATCGCGGGATTGGAGCCGCTCTTTGAAGATGTCGGCGACGGAACTCTTCTCACCGGGTTCGGAGCGAAGCTCGCAATTCTCTTCGTGATTAATCTCTTCGTGGTGTTCTGCCTCTTTCGGATTCGCAGTCTCTATGCCCAGATCGAGAATCTCATGAAAATCTTGGTGTTGGTGATGATTCTGGCATTCACCGGCAACTTCATTGTCGTTCTGTTTGGCTCAATCGATGCGGGAACAGTGGTTGGAAAAACGACGGAAGGAAAACGGGATTTGATTCCCCTGCTGGGAATGATCGGCACCACCTTCTCGATCGGAGGAGCGTTTTACCAAGGATATTTGGTCCGGGAGAAAGGGTGGAAACTGTCCGATTGGCGAGAAGGCTTACGTGATTCCATTTTTGGAATCTGTGTCTTGGGAACCGTGACCTCTTTCATTCTCATCACTTCGGTATTGACCTTCCATGGACGGCTCGAGACCGTGGAGTTGAAGAGTGTCGGTGACGTGGCACGGCAATTGGAACCCTTGTTCGGAACGAGCGCGAAGGTCATCTTTAGTCTGGGAATCATGGCGGGTGCCTTCAGCTCATTTTTGGTGAATGCCGTGATCGGTGGCACCATCCTGTCGGACAGTCTGGGCAAGGGTTGGCGACTGTCGGATGCGATGCCGCGTCGCTTGACCTGTCTCGCCTTGTTAATCGGAATGCTGGTGGCTTCGCTGTCTCTCTCGGGAGCCATGGATACGGTCAGATTGATTACCTTCGCACAGGCGCTCACGGTGTTAGGCCTTCCAATGCTGGCGGCGGCCTTGCTCTATCTCGGGACGAGAAAAGAACTCACGGGAGAGCGGAAAGTTCCGCGTTGGATCCTGGGGATTTGTAGCGTGGGGTTTGTGGTCGCGTGTGCCTTGGCAATCAGGACCACGATGATCGTCTGGAGTAAGATCGCTGGTTGACTTCGTTCAGGTTCATGGGTCGTGAGGGAAGAGAATCCGAAGCCTCTATCCCAAGCGGGCAGAGGTCTTTTCAACGGCGGCCTTTTTCACGTTGTTCATCGATGCCTGAAGTCCATCGGCCAGGCTAAAGAGATGGGCGGTGACTTGCAGCTTGATCGCGTCCAAGAGGACAATGAAGAGCGCGTAACCTTCGTTTTTATACTCCACCAGCGGGTCCTTTTGACCTTGGGCTCGAAGATAGACCCCTTCCCTCAGCTCCTCCATGTCAGTGAGGTGTTCCTGCCAAAGTCTGTCGATGGCAGCCAGAAAAGCGCGTCGTTCTTCACGCTCAACAAGTTCGCTTGGCACCAACCGGGTGCGCTCCTCGTATAAATCTCGTACTTTCTCCGCGATCACTCCAGCGAGGCTTTCCATGGAGATCTCGCGAATCTCATCCTCGATGAGAGAGATGCCATAAATGGCCTGCAGGCTTTGCACAAGTGAACCCGAGCTGGAATTGGAGGGCTCGAGATCGGAGAGATACTCCCGCGCGGAGTTGACCACCCCTTCCCTGATCGTTTCTTTGGCAAGGGTCCGGGTGTCCTCGGTGGTGAGGACATCATTGCGGTGGGCGTAGACAATTTCCCGTTGCAGGTTCATCACGTCGTCGAAGTCCAAGACACGCTTACGGCCTTGGTAATCCCGGAGTTCAACGATCCGCTGGGCGGTTTCGACCAATTTTCCGAGAGCAGGAGTTTTGGTGCTCTTACCAGTCGCGGCGGCGGCGGTCGAGCGCTCAACAAGCGATGCCATGTGCTGCGGGGAGGCGTGATTTCGCATTAGGTCGTCTTCCAGGGAAATGAAAAACTGGGAGCGTCCGGGATCGCCTTGGCGGGAACAACGGCCCCGCAACTGCCGGTCGACCCGACGAGAGGAATTCCGCTCGGTGCCGATGACGAAAAGTCCGCCGACTTCCGCCACGCCTTCGCCCAGTTTGATGTCGGTGCCCCGCCCCGCCATGTTGGTGGAGACGGTGACGGCCCCGCGCTGACCGGCGAGAGAGACGATGGCCGCTTCCTTTGCGTGATACTTCGCGTTGAGCACGCCGTGCGGAATTTTCGCCCGTTGCAACATTCGCGAAAGCGTCTCGGAGGACTCGACCGAGGCCGTGCCGACGAGGACCGGTTGGCCGATGGCGTGCGCCCGTTCGATGGTTAAGATCACTGCCTGAAATTTTTCGCGCCGGGTCTTGAAGACTTGGTCGTTCGCGTCGATCCGTAGGTTGGGGGCGTTGGTGGGAATGGGCAGGACATCGAGTTCGTAGATGTCGTGAAACTCCGCTGCTTCGGTTTCCGCAGTGCCGGTCATGCCCGCGAGCTTTTCATAGAGGCGAAAGTAGTTCTGGATCGTGATGGTGGCGAAGATCTTGTTTTCATCTTCAATCGAAACCCCTTCCTTGGCCTCGACCGCCTGGTGGAGACCGTCCGACCAACGTCGACCAGCCATTTCCCGGCCCGTGCTTTCATCAATGATGGTGACCTTGCCATCGCGGACGACGTAGTGAACGTCCCGCTCGTGGAGGCAGTAGGCTTTGAGCAATTGGGAAATCCCGTGGATGGCCCCGGCGCGGAGATTTCGTTGTTCCTGAATGGTCCGTTTCGCCTCGACTTTCTCAACCCGCGAGAGCTTGGGATGGGCCTCGATCGCTTCGTAAGCGGGACCGACATCCGGCAGGGTGAACGAGTCGGGGTCATCGGGCGCGAGAATGTGCCGCCCCTTTTCCATGAGGTCGGCATCCCGGCTCTTCTCGTCGATCACGAAGTAGAGATCCTCCTTGAGTTTGAAGAAATCCTTCCGGAATGATTTCTGTTGGAAGCGGAGTTCGGTTTGTTCGAGCAAGCGCCGCATTTCGGAATTTTCCATGAAGCGGAGAAACTGACGGTGCCGTGGTTGCCCAAACTTCAGCTTCAGGAGCCGCAAGCCGGCTTCGGCTTTATCGCCCGTTTCGAATAAACGTTTAGCCTCGGCGGCGAGTTCGTGACACAGCGCGGTCTGAAGTTTCACCAGTTGATGAACCTGCGGTTTGTGGAGCTCGAAGGGATGGCTCGAGCTTTCCGAGGCACCGGTGATGATGAGAGGGGTGCGGGCCTCGTCGATGAGGATGGAGTCGACCTCGTCAATGATGGCGAGGTAGTGACCCCGCTGGACTTGTTCATGGCGGCTCGCCGCGATGCCATTGTCGCGGAGATAATCGAAGCCGAATTCCGAGTTCGTTCCGTAGGTGATGTCGCAGGCATAGACGTCACGACGTTGGGTCGGCGGCATCTGGCTTTGGAGACAGCCAACACTTAGGCCGAGAAATTCGAAGAGGGCTCCCATCCATTCCGCATCCCGTTTTGCGAGGTAATCGTTGACGGTCACGACATGGACCCCGAGTCCGGTCAGGGCGTTTAGGTAGACCGGCAAGGTCGCGACGAGGGTCTTGCCCTCACCGGTTTGCATTTCTGAAATGAGCCCGCGATGGAGCGCGATTCCGCCGATGAGCTGGACGTCGAAATGGACCATCTGCCAGATCATGGGCTGATCGTTGACCATCACTTCCTGTCCGCAAAGACGACGCGCGGCATTTTTAACAACGGCGTATGCTTCCGGGAGGATTTTATGGAGATACTTTGCTCTCGCTCCATCGAATCCGTTCTCGATTCGGTGGAAAGCGACTTTGCCTTTTTCAATCGAGTCGACCGTTGCTTCGACCTCGGAAGGAAGAGAGAATTCTTTTCGAAGGGCCGAAAGACGGGCTTCGAGGTTCCCGGCTGCTTCGCGAAGGCCGGGTTCGTCCAGGCCATCGAGCTGCGATTTGGTCGGAGCATCGAGAGGATGGTAGCGCGCCAAGTGCTTTTGCCACTGCTTGGTGGATGAATGAAGTTTCGCAACCGGTTCGCCTTGGAGCGCGGTTTCGAGCTCGTTGATGCGGGAAGCGATGGGGCGGAGACGACTGAGTTCGCGTTCGTTTTTTCCGCCAAGGATTTTTGGAAAGGGCCAAGTGATCATATTTTTCAGGGTGATGGGGCCAGCCTCTTCCCCGGCCAGCAATTGCAACAAGTGTGAAAGAAACGGTAAGAGTGATCCATGCTGAAGAAAATCAGCCGCTAGGGCACGAAAGCTTGAGCCCTTCTGTATTGTCTGTAAGATCATTGTCACAGTGAATCTCCAATGTCCAGATTGCGGCGAACGAATCGTTGCTCGTGGTTTCCAAAAATGCCCGGGGTGCCATCGGGAACTCCCAAAGGAATTCCAGCTGACCCAACGCGAAAAAGATCGTGAAACTCAGTTGGAATAATTTAAGGCCAACTGTGCAGGGCTGAACGAAAGCGCTGAAGATGAACGACGAGAGCACCTGCTCAAACCATCGGTCTGACTGACCGCACGCGAAATCCCCTTTCCCCTTTCCCTCCGAACTCGTCAAATAATTCCCACTCGATGCCCCGATGAACAAATTGACCTTATTCCTCTCCATGGTCGCCCTGGCCCTCACTCTTCCGAACGCATCCGCCCATGAGGTCAAAGCCTTGAGCGAGGAGGTTGCCAAGGAATACGATCCCGCCCTCGCCCAACTCTGTGCCGAGGTCCTCGGAGATCACGAATGGCGATTCGTCTCTCCCCGCAAGAGAGTCGGGCAAGGACACCTGAAAAATTACGATCCGGAGAAAGCTCCCATCGTCAAAGATGCCGATCACATCAGAATCGCCGGCTTAGAATACTTCGACGAATACTGGGAAGACTGCTGGCAGCGCCTCCACGAAAAATATCCTGAAGAGTAGTAGGTAGAGAAAAATTCATGAGAGTTGTCCTATCCTTAGTGAGGCGAAACTGAAAATCGCAGAATCAGCAACATGCCCACGCCGGGACCCAGCTTGGAAAACAGGCGCAAAGCCGTCCATGGCCTCCCGCCATTGGCGAACCCGGACATCATCCCACTCGTTCCCGACGTCACCCCAGCGACCCCGAGGAGCCCCAAGCGGGCCGCTTAGGAATTCAGCGCCCGATCATTTGGACGAAAAGTCCGGCAGCGTTTCTTCCAGAATCGTGCGAATCGACTTCTTCTCGCGTCTACTAAGGTGGTCGAATTCCTCAACCCCCTCCTCGCTGACTGCAGCGCGCAGTTTTACCAAGACCCGGGCTTTCACCAAGGGAGGGAGCCCCTTGAAGGCCTTCGAATAAATCATATAGGAACACCGATATTTGAAGAGGCGGGCGTAGAGTCGTAGGTCGCGAAGACTCTTATCCGACTCCGTCCTGACCCCGCCTGCACCAAAAGCCTCAACAAAGGCTTCACTTCCAATGACGCCATCACCCGCGAGTTCAACTTCATCTTTGAAAAGCAGACCCTCGACGATTTCATCAGCCAGTTGATTGGCGGACTTCCAAGCCATCCCGTCTTCATCGTCGGAGGCCAAGCTCGCCGGCATCGATTTTTGAAACCACGCGCTCCGCAGGAAATTCATCTTGGCTTTGGTGAAGAGGTTGTGCATTCGACACTGATGCTCCAAAACCATGAGCGCCACAACGTCGCTGGTAGGAACGAGGTATTTATCCGTATTGATCGTCGTGCTGAGATCCTTGAGGTCGGTCAGGCTGGCTTCCAACTCGATGTCTGCGGTCGTTGACTGATTCCCAAGGTGCGGATCATCACTCTTCCCGCTCACATACCAACCGCCCCACCGCTTCCCCATCGGGGTGCGGTAGTCGACCAAAGTCGTCCCGTGACTTAGCAAGGGATGGGAATTCTCGTCAGGATTCACGGAACGAATCAGCATTCCCGGCACTCCTTCCGTACGTGAGTTGGCATGGCATTGGAGACAGGTATCAGTGTGCCGGGTGATCACGGGAGCTTTGTCACCCACGGGAGGGGACAGGACATAAAAGACTGGTCCCAACTTCTCATCCTCCACAATAACCTCAACCTTGCCGCCCGGTACCCAGCCAACATAGGCGTCGAGAGAGAAGTAAATTGCGCGGGGATTCCCTTGATTAATCAAGCTATTTTGCAGACTCGTCTTGGAGAAGACAAGAACCTGAGATTCCACCGGAACCTGGAGACGCTCAAGAACTGCCCGTAAAAATTCTTTCCCGCCTCCCGAAGCCGCATGCCATTTCCCCTCGGAAATTTCGCTCGCGAGACGCGTCATTTCATCGGAGCTGGCAGTTTTGGAATACTGAATCGGGGACATCTCGAAGAAGTCCGGGGACCCCTTCAAAATCCCGACTGCTAGAACGAGGGCGGTAAGAATTCGCTTCATGATATTAAGCCGTTCACCATTAATGCATCGGGCACTGCTGAAGTTCTTCCCGAGGTCCAAAGAACTCGAAATGGACTTTGTCCGCCGGATGCCCGAGCTCGACCAAGGCGGAATGAACCAAGGACATCATTGGCTTAGGGCCACAGAAATAGACTTCGGTATCCGGTCTCAAAAACCCTTCGATGAACGCCAGATCAAGGAAGCCCCGGCTGTCAAAATCGTCTCCCAATGCCGGTTCGCTATATCGATAGTGGCGGCTGAGATTGTCATGCTCTGCCACCAAGGCATCAACTTCGTCCCTGAAAGCATGGCTTGCTCGGTTCATCGCACCGTGCACGAAGTCAACCCGTGACGCCCTTCCGGCTGTGGCGTGGAGCATTGCCAGAATCGGAGTAATCCCCACCCCGCCCGCAAGCAAAAGAACCGGAGCATTTCCCTTTTCAAAATCGAAAACAAAGTCACCGCTCGGAGCCGCAACCTCAATCGAATTGTCCTCAGCGAGTTTCTCGTGAAGGTAGTTCGAGGCATGGCCACCTTTCTCCCGCTTGACACTAATGCGGAGAAAGTCGGCATTCCCGTAGCTTGAAAGCGAGTAGTTCCGCATCGTTGTCGTGCCATCCGCAGCAGGGATCCGCACCGTAAGATACTGTCCCGGGCGAAAATCGGGAGCCGGAGATCCATCCTCCGCTTTGAGATAAAAGGAGGTGATCCCCTCACTCTCGGTGACCTTCCGGGCGATTCGAAAGGACTTGAAGCCTTGCCAAGCTTTGTCAGCAAAGAGGTCCGCCTCCGCTCCGGTCAAGACATCAGCTAGAAAGCCATAGGCCTGTCCCCAAGCTTCCAAAATCTCAGGCGGAGCCGGATCAAGAAGTGCATCGATCGCTCCAAGCAAGTGCTTGCCGACAATGGGGTAATGCTCTGGCTGCACTCCAAGCGAGACGTGTTTATGCGCGATCAACGACACTGCCGAAGCGAGATTTTCGGGAGTTTCGATGTTCTGGGCAAAAGCGCAAATTGCCCCCGCAAGCGCTCCTTGCTGCGCACCCGACTCCTGGTGAGCAGGATTAAAGAACTCCTTCACCTCGGGGTTCTCGCGAAACATCCGCTGATAAAATTCACAGGTCAGCTTAAGAGCGTTCTCATTGAGAAAGGGAATCGTCGCTTTGACGGTGGCAATGGTCTCGGGTGTCAATTGGGTCATTTCTTTCAAAGGGGTATTTATTTTGCGTATTTACCTTAACGTGGAAATGAGTAAGGTTTTTACATATTTATGAAAATAAATGCCCACACGGACTTTCTCTACCGCAGCCTGATTTATGTCGCACTGCATCCGGATCGTCTCGTGACGGCGCGAGAGATTGCCGAAGCCTACGGCCTCTCAATCAATCACATCGCCAAAGTCTGCCAGGACCTCATTCGTCATGGTTTCCTCGCAGGGCAACGCGGTCGAGGGGGCGGGGTGCGGCTTGCCATACCCGCAGAAAAGATCCACCTTGGCGACCTCATCTATCTTGGAGAGAGCAAGCCCGCTGTCATCGATTGCAACGCCGGGATTGGCGGTCAATGCAAGATCGCCCCCGCTTGTCGCCTCAAGGGCGTCTTCGCCAAAGCTCAGCGCGCCTTTTTAGCTGAACTGAATGCCTACACCTTGGCCGATATGGTGACACAACCCAAGATGGCAAATCAGTTAAAATCCCTTTTGGATTCCTCAAATCCCTAAAATAGACAGAGCTCAGCGTGTTCCTGCTCTTCCAACTTGACCCCTCTCATTTCCAAACGATAGACTATGCACAGTCTGTCAGTAGTAGAAAGGATGCCCACGCGCGGGCCTTTTTCCGAGTCATGCCAATCCACCCCACCATCGCCATTCGAGTGACGAAGTTTTTCTTCACTCTGGCTGCTCTGGCCATGGGCGCGGGCAGTTCCCCGGCCAATGCTGATGAAGCCGCCGGTCTCGAATACTTCGAAACCCACGTCCGCCCTCTCCTTGTCGAACATTGCTATCAATGCCACTCGGCGGATGCCGAAAAGCTCAAGGCTAACCTCTACCTCGACTCCCGGGCGGGTTGGCAAACCGGGGGTGACTCCGGCCCCGCCATCGTTCCAGGAGATCCAGATCAATCCCTCCTCATCCAAGCGGTCTCCCACACCAATGGCGATCTCAAAATGCCGCCCAAAACGCGACTCTCAGAGATCGAGATCGGAAAACTCAAAACTTGGATCAGCATAGGTGCGCCCGACCCAAGAAAGGGCGAGATCAACCGCTCTCATGTCGGCATCGACGTGGAGAAAGGCCGTAACTTTTGGGCCTTCAAGCCACCCCTTAAGCACGCAATCCCCAAGGTCAAAAACACAACCTGGCCCGCAAACGAAATCGATCACTTCATCCTCGCACGCCTCGAAGCGAGCAAACTCACCCCCGCCGAAGACGCTCCCAAGCGCACCCTCCTGCGCCGCCTTTACTACGGCCTCATCGGGCTCCCACCCTCTCCCGATGAGATGCACACCTTCCTCGCCGACTCCTCACCCACCGCTTTCGAAACCATCGTCGATGACCTCCTCGCTCGTCCCGAATTTGGAGAACGCTGGGGGCGGCATTGGCTCGATGTCACCCGCTTCGCCGAATCCAGCGGCGGCGGACGCAGCCTCGTCTTTCCAGATGCCTGGCGCTTCCGCGACTACGTCATCGACTCCTTCAACAAGGACAAACCCTACGACACACTCATTCTCGAACACCTCGCTGGTGACCTTCTTGATCACGATTCCATCCCACAACGAAACGCCCAACTCATCGGCAGCGGATACCTCGTCCTCGGGGCCTTAAACTACGAACTTCAGGATCACGAACTCCTGCGCATGGAATTCGTTGATGAACAAATCGACACCGTGGGCCGGACCTTCCTCGGCATGACGCTGGGCTGCGCCCGTTGCCACGATCACAAATTCGACCCCATCCCGACGACCGACTACTACGCCCTCGCCGGGATCTTTCTGAGCACCGAATCGATGGGAAAAGGCAGTGCCGCCAGCGGAGTCACCTCCTTCGCCACCACCAACCTTGCCATCACCAACCCTGACGAAATTGCACAGCTGCAAACGTCCCTCGACGCCATCACGAAGGAGATCAACGCGCTCAAGAAACTGCCCAAAGACGAACAAATCCCCGTGCTCAAAGAGCTCGAAACACAACACAAAGCGATCACGCAAAATCTGAAGAAACATCAGCCCGAAACCATGGCCCCCTCGGATTCAAAATCCCCTGCCGACGACCATGTCCGCATTCGCGGCCAAGTCCGCAACAAGGGGAAAAAAGTTCCGCGAGGCTTCCTCTCCGTCGCGATGAAACCCGGCAGCTCTCCCGCAATTGCAGCGCACAGTTCCGGGCGACTCGAACTCGCCAGGTGGATCGCAAATCCAGACAACCCCCTCACCTCCCGCGTCATGGCCAACCGGGTCTGGAAACACCTCCTTGGCGAAGGCCTCGTCCGCACCCCCGACAACTTCGGCGGAACGGGCGAGCTTCCCAGCCACCCGGAACTCCTCGATCATTTGGCACTCAAATTCACGACAAACGGCTGGTCAATCAAAACCCTCATTCGCGAGATCGTCCTCAGCCGCACCTACCAACTTTCCTCTCTCTCAGATCACGACCACGATCCGGAAAACCGCCTCTTCGGACGCGCCCCGCGCAAGCGCCTTGAAGCGGAAAGTATTCGCGACACCGCCCTCGTCATCAGCGGAAATCTCGATTCCCAACGCGGGGGCAGCACCCTCGTCAATCCCGGCCAATACGATCTCAACTACCAGTTCAACACCACCCGCCGCAGCGTCTACGTCCCCTGGTTCCGCAACTCCATGCTCGATCTCTTCGAGGTTTTTGATGCCGCCAACCCCAATCTCGTCATCGGCAGGCGCCCAGTCACCAACCTCCCCACCCAGGCGCTCTTCCTCATGAACAGCCCCTTCATCCGCGAACAATCTCTGCTCACCGCCAAGCGCTTCATCCAGGAGAGCGCGAACATCGAGCAAGCCTACCAACTCATTCTCTGCCGCCCACCCAGCGCGAGCGAACTCGCTTCCACCGAAAACTTTCTCAGCCAATTCGAACCCTCGGATCAGGAAGAAGCTTGGACGCAAATTTGTCAGACCCTCTTCGCCTGCGTCGACTTCCGCTTCCTCGATTAACAAGAACCATGAACCCACATCGTCGCCAATTTCTCAAGTCCGCCGGATGCGGATTCGGATCCCTCGCACTCAATGCCATGCTCAGTGGCAACGCGGGGGCCGCGACCAACCCTCTCGCCCCCAAGCCTCCCCTGCTCCCCGGCCACGCCAAGCGGGTCATCTTCCTCTTCATGGCCGGCGGGCCCAGCCACGTCGATTCCTTCGACTACAAGCCCGAACTCATCAAACGCGACGGCCAGAGCTACGACTTCGTCGGCGTTCGCAAGGAAACCTTCGGAATAAAGAGCCAGCGCAAACTCCTCAAACCACTCTGGGATTTCAAACAATATGGCCAATCAGGCCGTTGGGTCAGCGAACTTTTCCCGCAGATCGGGAAACATGTCGATGACCTCTGCTTCATCCACTCGATGCACACCGAGGGCGTCGCCCACGGTCCCTCCACCCTCTTCCTCCACACCGGCGCGACCAATCTCGTCCGCCCTTCCATGGGAAGCTGGGTCACTTACGGACTCGGCACTGAGAACGAAAACCTTCCCGGGTTCATCACCATCATGCCCTCCGCCAGCAAGGGCGGTCCGCGCAATTATTCCAACGCCTTCCTCCCTGCCATTCATCAAGGCACCTGCGTCGGCCGCGCCGGACTTCCCGCTTCCCAAGCCACCATTCGGAATCTCAAAAACTCCTCGCTCCCCCTCGCCGGGCAAAAAAAACAATTCAACTTCCTCCAAGAACTCAACCGCCAACAAGCGCAATCCAAGTCCGATCAAAATCTCAACGCCGCCATCGATTCCTTCGACCTCGCCTTCCGTATGCAAATGAAGGCCCCGGACATTCTCGATCTTGCCAGCGAAACCGAGGCCACCAAAGCGATGTATGGCATTGGCGAAAAGGCGACCGACGACTACGGTCGCCAATGCCTCATGGCCCGCCGTCTGGCCGAGCAAGGGGTCCGCTTTATTCAGGTCAACTACTCGGACGAATCCGTCAATCCACGTTGGGATCAACACTCCGACATGCCCAAGCACGAGGTCCACGCCCGGGCCACCGACAAGCCCGTCGCGGCACTTCTACAAGATCTCAAACAACGGGGTCTCCTCGAAGACACCCTCGTCTGGTGGGGCGGAGAATTTGGCCGCACGCCCTTTTCACAAGGCAAGGATGGCCGCGACCACAACCCGCGCGGATTTACGACCTGGCTCGCCGGAGGCGGAACCAAACCCGGTTACGCCCACGGTGCCACCGACGAAATTGGCGACACCGCCGTCACCGATCGCGTCCACATGCATGACCTCCATGCCACCATGCTCCACCTCCTCGGCATGGACCACGAACGCCTCACCTACAACTTCGCCGGCCGCGACTTCCGCCTCACCGATATTGCCGGCAGAGTGGAGAAGGCCATCATTGCGTAGCTCTCAAATCCCACGCAGGTCTTTGCCGACGACAAAGCGATCAAGCGTGGGAAGAACGATACCCACGGGGTTTGCCGAGCTGGCGCTGAGTGCCTGGCTTTGAGCACCTGAATGCCGGGAATTTAGGCACAGATTTCCATCGATTTCTCCGACCGAACGGAGAGGTTTTTCCTAGTGTTACAGTTAAATCTAAGGAAATAGTTGCAGAGTATTAGGATTCTGCGAAAATCAACTAATGAAAGTGACCGTCGACCTTGCTGAAGAGGAAATCTCGGACTTGTGCCAATTGACGGGCGAGACGAAAAAAGGCCCTGCTGTCAGAAAGTTGGTGATGAAAGCTTTGATGATGGAAAAGAGGAAGCAAATCAGCGCCAAATTTTTATCCGGCGAATGGACCGCCGACTTGCCGGGATATGAGGATTCACAGAAGAGGGAGCATGAGGAAGCCTTGCAACTGAGAGCATTGTGGGAAGATTAATTGACAGTTCACTGTGGATTGACTTTTTCCGACCACAAACTCCCGTTGAGATAAAGGAGTTGATACGCAGAGAGATTTTGCACGAAGACGCCTTACTTTGCGGGCCGATCGCCTTCGAAGTTTTGCGAGAGGCACGCAAGGACGAAAGACGGAAGATTGAATCGCAATTCGAAACGTTTCCTTACCTCCCTCAGGTGCCCTCATTCTGGGAAAAGGCGACACAATTGGGGCAGCAATCTCCGCGACATCCCAATCGTGCCACACGTTCGAGAGAAGAACGATATCCGCCTCCGGCCAGGGATCTTGAAACATCTAGGCCGTCGCAATGAGTTCGGCGGCATACTGCCGATCCCGAAGTTGTAAAATAATCCCGGGATCGGTCGTGGGAAGTTGCTCCGGTAAAGTGCTCATGGGAAAACCATGCCCACTGAACACCGCGGACTCCCTCTCCAAAAACAACCCCGGAAATGTCTTACCGCCCCCATCTTCATCCTTGGCGCAGGAGCTTTTCGTCGCCAGTCTATCCTTCATGTTCCTTCGAAGATTCATCCTCCTTCTCCTCGGTATCGGCCAACTGTCTGCAGCCGAACGACCCAACATCCTCTTCCTCTTCTCAGACGACCACGCACCCAATGCCATCTCGTGCTACCCCGGCGGACTCTTCGATGAAATCTCGCCCACTCCCGGCATCGACCGCATCGCCAAAGAAGGCCTACGCTTCGATCATTCCTTCTGCGCCAACGGCATCTGCGGACCCTCCCGCGCCAACATCCTCACCGGAAAACATTCCCACCTGAACGGATTCATCGATAACAACTCGTCCTACTTCGACGGCCTGCAACAAACCTTCCCCAATCTCCTGCGCAACGCCGGCTACACCACCGCGATGATCGGCAAGTGGCACCTCCACTCCAATCCCATCGGCTTCGACCACTGGGAAGTCCTCCCCGGCCAGGGAAATTACTACAACCCCGACTTCATCCAAATGGACAACAAGCGCCAGCGCTTCGATGGACATTGCAACGACCTCATCACCGAAAAAGGCCTCACCTGGCTCAAACAAGCCGCCGACACCAAAAAGCCCTTCATGGCCATGGTCCAGTTCAAGGCTCCCCACCGCAACTGGTCACCCGCCTTCCGCCACCTCGATCTCTTCGATGGCATGGACCTCCCCGAACCTCCCACCCTTTTCGACAACTACGAAAATCGCTCCTCCGTCCTCGGCGAACACGCCATGGGAATCGAATCCCACATGTATTGGGGACACGACATGAAATTCGAAGGCCCCAACCTCTTTCCCGATCACTTCATGGGCGGCCTTCCAAATGACGAATTCCGACGCCTCTCCAAGGCTGACCAAAAAATCCACTACGCCGCCTACGACGACGAGAACCAGAAGTTCATCGCCGATATGAAGGCTGGTAAGCTCGACCAAAAAACAATCACCAAGTGGAAGTATCAGCGCTACCTCAAGGACTACCTCCGCGTCATCCGCTCCATGGATGAAGGCATCGCCAAAATCCTCGACCACCTCGAAGAAACCGGCCTCGCGAAAAACACCATCGTCATCTACTCCTCCGACCAGGGCTTCTACCTAGGCGAACACGGTTGGTACGATAAACGCTGGATGTTCGAAGAATCACTCATGATGCCCTTCGTCGTCCGCTGGCCCGGCACCATCAAGCCCGGCTCAGTCTCCAAGGCCCTCATCCAAAACATCGACTACGCCCCCACCTTCCTCGAGCTCGCCGGGGCAAAAATCCCCGACGACATGCAGGGCAAATCCCTCGTCCCACTCTTCAAAGCCTCCGGCGAAAAGCCCGTAGGCTGGCGCGACTCCATCTACTACACCTACTACGGCGAATCAACCCACTCGGTCGCCGCGCACGATGGCATCCGCACCGACGACATGAAGCTCTTCTGGGTTCCCAAAACCCAAGAATACCAACTCTTCGATCTCAAGAAAGACCCCAACGAGCTCAAGTCCGTCCACAACGATCCCGAGTATGCCTCGACCCTCGCCGTTCTCAAAACCGAACTCGAGAAAACTCGCGTCAAATACCGCGCCCACTCCGCCATCCTCCCCTTGCCACCCAAAGAAGGCGACTGGAAGATGAAGCGCCACCAGGAGATGAACAAACAGGCCAATTCCCAAAAACACGACCTCCTCTTCATCGGCGACTCCATCACCCAAGGATGGGAAGGTTCCGGAAAATCGACCTGGGAGAAATTCTACGGCAAGCGCAAAGCTCTCAACCTCGGCACCTCCGGCGACCGCACCGAAGAAGTAATCTGGCGCCTCAACAACGGCAACCTCAACAAACAACAGAACGCCAAAGCCGCGGTCGTCATGATCGGCACCAACAACACCGGCCACTCACAACAAGATCCCTCGGAAACCGCCGACGGCATCGAGCGCATCGTCTCGACCCTCCGCGCCCGCTGCCCCGAAGCCAAAATCCTCCTCCTCGGCGTCTTCCCCCGTGGCCAACAGCCCGATGATAAACTCCGCCTCCTCAACAACAAAATCAACGAACGCATCTCCAAACTCCACAACGGCGAACGCATTCACTACCTCGACATCTCCGACAAATTCCTCACTCCCGAAGGAATCCTAACCAAAGAAATCATGCCCGACGCCCTCCACCCCAAGGAAAAAGGCTACCAAATCTGGGCCGAAGTCATCGAACCCAAGCTCAAGGAATTTGGGCTGTAACGTGGCGGCGCTCGGGGTGCCCCTCGGGTATTCCAAGCGCCCTCCCAACTCTCCCGACATCCCCCCGAAAAGGATGCCAGCAAGGGTGTTGTCGGTCCTACCACAAGGCACCCACATCTCATCTCATCGCCCCCTAGTCGCTGGGAACTGGGGGAATGATAAGCTGGTCGATCACTCTTAGCTTGGGGAAGATTTGGCAACGTTGAGCGCCCTTGATCATGCTAGGATGTCCAGCGGACAGCCCTTTAGACATCGCACACTTCCGCAGCGTGCCTAAGTGCTGCTTCCTTGTCATCCCATGTTGGAATGAACTCCTGCGCGACGTATCCCTTAAATCCAGTGTCAACAATAGCGCGCATGACAGCCGGATAATAGATCTCCTGGGTTTCATCCAATTCCTTGCGGCCGGGATTACCAGCTGTGTGGTAGTGGCTGATGTAATCTTTATACATGCCAATTCGGCGGATGACATCACCATTCATAATCTGAACGTGGTAGACATCGAAAAGCAGTGTCATGCGCGGGGAGTCAACCCGTTTAATGAGCTCCACGCAAAAGTCGACATCGTCGCCGAAGTATCCGGGATGGCCTTTCATGGGATGGGAGTCATCTCGGGAGTTGAGGTGTTCAAGCACCAGATTGATTCCCTTTTTTTCCGCATAGGGGATGACTTCTTTCCAGACCTTGACGCAGTGATCTGCTCCTTCCTCACGGCTGATGCCTTTTTCCTTCATCCCAGTGAACGTGATGACGCCCGGGGCTCCCACTTCGACTGCCAGATCGATATTATCCTTAAGGGATTTGATACATAAATCAGCGTTGGCTTTGCTAACAGGCCCTTTCTTGAATCCGTGGCTGCTTACCAGTGAGATTTTCAATCCTAGCGCAAGGATCTCTTTATAGTATTCTTTTCCCACTCCCTCCATCGCCACGAGCCCGATGTCCTTACAAAGTTTGGCCAACTCCATGGTGGGCATGGGATTAAATGTCCAACCCATGATCGATTGTTGAATCCGCCCGTTCTTGATGCGGAAGGGCTTCTTGCTCTTAGCTGCATGTGCACCAGTGGTGCCTAACGCGCTAGCGGCGGCCAGAGATTTGAGGGCGTTTCTTCTGGAAAGAAAATTTGTTGTTTTCATGATGGTTTTTGATGGAAGGCGAGTCGTGAAATCTGAAAAGGTTGTGGGCAAGGCACCCTATTTCTTCTGCGCAAAGAGCCATTTCCAAACCTCGTCATTCTGATAAGTCTGGGTCCAGGAATCGTGGTTCACACCGGGATACTCGATGAGCTTGACGTCGGCTCCGGCCTTTTTGAGAGCCTCCGCCATGACGCGGGAACAGGCCACCGGGACCACGGAATCAGCTGCACCATGATAGATGCGGAAGGGCACTTTCTTCATTTTTTCCGCGGTCGTCGAGTCACCTCCGCCACAGACCGGCATCGCCGCCGCAAAGAAATCAGGCCGATACCCTACCGCTCCAAAACTCCCAAAGCCCCCCATGGAAAGCCCCGTGACATAGATTCGGGACGAATCAACCTTGTTTTCTTTAGCGAGCCTGTCGACAACTTCAAACACCATGGTCATCATGACGGATGGAGTTTCACTCAGCTGGCCACCTTCGGACGAACGAAAGTCGCCTTTGAGATCAGCCCACGAGACTCCGGGATTGCACTGGGGTGCTACCACGACGGCGCTCTGCTTGGTCGCTTCGAGCCACTTCAGGAGGTCCGGCATCCCGTGCTTCAGCTGGGCCTGGTTATCACTCCCGCGCTCACCGGCACCATGAAGAAACAAGACCAGAGCCGGCGATTCACCTTCGCCCACCTTGGTCCAGCGGAATGGCAACGACTTCCCCTCTTTCTCGTGAACTTCTGTTTTCATCTCTTCCGCCGATCCGGCCATTGCCATCGCGACTGTCGCCCACAATACCCCAAATGTCTGTTTCATCCCGCAATCCTGCGATATCCCTTCCCGCTTTTGAAGAAAGATTTGTCGAAATTGAAACTGCCCATCTACAAGGCGTAGCCGCAGTCAAATGACCATGGTTGCAGGAGGCGTGACAGCCCGCACGCTCTGAACATTCGACCGACCAACGGGAGGCTAGCCCGTTCACCGAAACGCTTTGAAGTAGGACGACGACGAACACCAGAGCAGATCTTGGCGGAAGGCTTTCATTGCAGCTTCAACAGCTTGCGCGCATTGTCTGACAACGTGAAATGCGTAGCCGCAGTCAAATGACCATGGTTGCAGGAGGCGTGACAGCCCGCACGCTCTGACCTTTCGACCGACCAACGGGAGGCTAGCCCGTTCACCGAAACGCTTTGAAGTAGGACGACGACGAACACCAGAGCAGACCATGGCGGAAGGCTTTCATTGCAGCTGCAACAGCTTGCGCTCATTGTCTGACAACGTGAAATGCTATTAGGGCGGGAAACTATCGCAATGCTAATTACCTGGCACCTCAGTTTTATTTTTAAGATACCCTTTCCCAATAAACTCTAATGATACATCTGGATCTTGAACTATCTCCGCTCTTACTTTCTCAAGTGTAGCTCCTGTAGGATAATAGATTCCACGATTTTGCTCAAAACAAATGAATTTTCGGGAAACAGTAACCAAACCGACATGTATAATTCCATTCTGTCGAGTTGCGACAGGTAATTTCCAAATCCACTCTAGCTTTTCGTTAGTCCCTGGAACGACACTTATATTCGGAGTGGTTGATTCTTTCCAGTAAGTCTCAAAATCTTCTAAACGATCCGCAATATGGAAATCGCGTCCTTTTACCTTAGACCAAAAAGATTCTCGCAAAAATAACTCTAGATCATTTTGGTTCTTCAAAGCATCAATCCGTCCAAGCCTCTTCTTTAATCCGAGTGCTTCGTCTCCTTTAGGATAAAGATTAGCACTCATCCATTTCAAGGTCTGAATATTCAAGTCAATCAAGCCAGCAGATGACTCAACACTCTTGATCTCAGCGAGATATCTTGGAGGCATATTTTTAATGATTTTCTCCCAATGAACCCCAAGATTTTCGTCGAGCTCTTCGAGCTCTAACTTATCTGCAAGACAATTCGATATAATTGCCCAAAAAACAATAATGTATTTAATCATATTTATTTAAATCCTTCAAATTTCCCACCTCCTTCAAGAGTCAATATTTCCGCTTCCATTTCATCTGAACTCCTAACCGTAGATAAAACTCCCGCAGAAAACATCATGTCTGTATTATATTTCCATTTAAACTTACTCGATCCTTTACGGTAAGTAACAAAAAGAGGCTGGTTTCCCTTGTTCCACCTTTGACTCCTAACAAACCCTCGGTCGCCTTGATTGCTACCTCTGGTACCGCTGAAACTTTGCCCACCCCGCCAATGATATTGGTAACTGGTCGTTTTCACAGTTCTTCCCATCTTTTCTTCAAAAAGGACGCTTGGGTGGGTATGCCAATATCCAACTCTCTTGTCGCCTTTATTACACTTGTCAGCAGCTTGGGGTAAAACCTCAGCGTTCGCCCCTTTTTTTGGCCATATTCCCTTTGTAGATGTAAGATAGTAGGAGTGCTTTTTAAGCCCCGAATCATCTATATCGCATTTTTCGCACAACAATCCCCCATATTCTCTTGGAGCTGATGGCTTATACTTTTCTCCTTCAGGCGTATCATAAGCGGTCACTTTTTGAGTCTGATTTTTAACCTTAGCTAGATATTCTGTCTCAGCAGCTCTGTGAGCCTCCATTCCCCCTTTGTGAACCGTATCCAGCGCTAACTTTCGATCTCCTACAACCCACTCCAATCCCAAGACATCCCATCTCCCTACCGCCTCATTACCCACCATGCCGTAAAGGTTGAATCCCCCTCTTTCCCCGATGGGATCTCTGCTTGGCCAATCTCTGACGGGTGGAGCGACATAGGGGTAGGTGGCGGGGGTATTTAGCCTTGGAGGACGAGAGCTTACCTGCGGTGGAGGTAGTGATAGCGCTGGTGACTTATGGCTACGAGGGTTCAACAAATCGTGATACTTCGGGGCATGGGCACTCCCTATGTCTATGGTGGGTGAGGGAAAGGTAGGGGTATTGGCAGGGACTTGGCGGGACGTTCGTAACAGGGATTCGTAGGTGTAGGTGTAGGTGTAGGTGTAGGTGTCGGTGTCGGTATATTCGGCTTGGGAGGTCTTGAGATGGGACCCCATGAACCCCGATTCCGGATTTCTTCGCTTTTGGCGGAGAGGGCGGGAATTTTGGTTGGGGGTCGATGAGGTCGCTTCCATGTTAGGGTGCCAGTGAGTTTTTCCAGCGGTGAATTTCACCCTCTTTTGTATCACGCGATCTGATATCCTCAATCTAAAAATAGGTGCACGTTCGCCCTCGGAGTCGTCCCTATCGGGTCGTGGTGTGAACAATCTACTCCTGCCGGAGGGCGTCGATGGGATCGAGCTTGGCGGCTTGGGAAGCGGGATAGAGTCCGAAGATCACGCCCGTCAGGCCTGAGATTCCGAAGGCTAACAAGACGGACCAGGCCGTGATGATGGTCTTCATTTCGGTGAAGTAGGAGACACAGAGCGGCACCACGATTCCTAGGGCGACGCCGATGAGGCCACCCCCGATCGAGAGCACGATGGTCTCGATGAGGAACTGGACGATAATGTCCCTCCGCTTCGCTCCGAGGGCCCGGCGCACTCCGATCTCGCGGGTCCGTTCCGTGACCGTTGCCAACATAATGTTCATAATGCCAATGCCACCTACGAGAAGTGAGATTGCCGCGATGGATCCGAGAATGATGTTGAACATCCGCTTGGTGGCCTCCGCTTCGCGCAGGAGTTGCAGCGGCACGATGAGTTCGTAGTCCTTCTTGGTGTGGAAGTGGTTAAAGAGGTGATCAATGTGCTTCTCGCCCGAGATCACCGCGGCGGAATTCTCCATACGAATGATGAGGCGGTGGAGCTCGACTCTCTCGGCGCTCTGGCTTCCCGAACTGCTCTTAATGAGAAGTTCTCCAAAGCGGGAACGGGCGGTCGAAAGAGGAATGTAGATGTTGTTATCAACGGCCTTGCCTTGGCTATCACTCATCTGGGGACGCTGCCCGGCCGTCCCGGTTTCATCGACCACTCCGACCACTTCGTAGTAGGTATCCTTCACCCGCACGGTGGATTGCAAGGGATCCTGGTAGGGAAATAACTTACGAACAAGATCTTCGGTAATGACGCAAACGTTGCGCTGAAAGCGTTCATCGGTGCTGGTCAAAAAACGCCCGGCGATGAGATCGATATTCTGCACCAGGGCATAGGACGGCAAGGTGCCGATGATCTGGCCCGCTTCCTGGTTCCGATCGAAGCGAATGTTGTCGCGGATGATCCGCAGGGGCACGACGCGCTCGATCCCGGGAATGGTATCTTGAATCCGGGAAACATCTTTGTAGGTGATGCCATACTCGACCGAGAACGACTTCCCTGAAGAAGTCTGGATGTTGTCCTCGGGAGGCTTGATGCTGTTCACGATGATATTCTCGCTTCCCAGTCGCTTGATCCGTTCCTGTGCTTCGAAGGAGGCCCCCTCCCCGATCGCGAGCATGGAGATAACCGAGCAGACTCCAAAAATGATTCCCAGCATCGTCAGGCCGGACCGTAGCTTATGCAGCAGGAGGCTCTTGATCCCCAGTTGGACCGTATTGAGGAAGTGGGAAGAAATCATGAGCGCTCCGGCTTCGAGTTCACGACTTCGCGAGCGATCACGCCGTCTTTCATGTGAATGACGCGATGGGCATTCTGCGCCACTGAATCATCATGAGTGACCAAAACGATGGTCCGCCCTTCCCTGTTGAGATCGTTGATGATGCCCAGCACTTCGGTCTCGGTTTCCGAATCGAGATTTCCGGTGGGCTCGTCGGCGAGGATCATGAGTGGTTCATTCACGAGTGCCCGCGCAATCGCCACCCGCTGTTGCTGACCGCCAGAAAGTTGGTTGGGTCGGTGATCAAGTCGATCTGAGAGACCGACGAGATTCCCAAGTTCGATACAACGTTCGCGATGCTCCTCAAGGTTCGCCCGTTGATAAATGAGGGGAACTTGAATGTTCTCCAAAACCGTCAGCTGTGCGATGAGGTTATAGGATTGGAAGATGAAACCGAGACGTTGGCCCCGGATCGATGAGAGGGTGTCATCGTCCATCTTCGCAACATCTTCCCCGCCGAGAAAATACTCTCCCGAAGTGGGCCGATCGAGGCAGCCCAGAATATTGAGCAGGGTCGATTTCCCTGAGCCCGAGGGTCCCATAATCGCGACAAACTCGCCTTGAGAAATGGTGAGGTCCAACCCGCGAAGAGCACGGACCGGAACTTCCCCGACTTGGAACACCTTCTCGATATTTCGGATCCGAATGACCTCCGGGGCCGTCGGCGCTGCACTGGAAGCACTCATAGGAACTACTTCGCTGGAGCGGTCTCGGTCGTTTCGCCAGTAAGATTGATGCGACTATCAAGAGGAGGATTCAACATCACCTGGTCGTCTTTCTTCAATCCGGATCGGATCTCGATATACTTGGTGTTAAAGTTCCCCACTTCGACCTCCACCGGTTCAGGCGCGCCCCCTCCTTTGTTCACGTAGCAGAGTTGTTTCCCGTCTAGGGTGGTGACCGCCTGGATGGGAACGGTGAGAACATCACTGAGTTCCTTGATCACGATTTCGGCCTTGGCAGAAACGCCTGGTTTCACTCCTTCGATGGTATCGGAGATGACAATCTCGGTGCTATAAACTTTGAGGTCTGGATTCATCCAACTACGATCGCTATCGGGGAGAATCGCCACCTTGGTGACCTCCCCTTCGAAGCGCTGGTCCGGAATGGAATCGAGCACGATGTAGGCCTTCTGCCCTATCTTGACTTGGCTGACCATGGACTCGTGAACCTTCACAATGACCTTCATTGAGGACACGTCGGGAATCTTCACCAACTCCATGCGATTTCTGACCACGGCCCCCTCGATGATTTGGTCGCCGCTCCAGCGGTTGCTGGACTTGGCATAAATCACGAGCCCGGGCTTGGGGGCAAAGACCTTTGTTGCCGCCAGTTGCTCGATCTTTTTTGCGAGACTCTCTTCAGTTAAGCGCAAGGTCACCTTTGAGGAATTCACCTCCGCTTCGTTCTGGGCAATCTTACTTTCGCCCTGTTTTTTTGCTCGTTCGAGGGAGGAAATCGCTTCCTTCTTTTTGGAAAGATACTCAGCGAGCATCTTCTTAAGATCGAAGGCTTCGAGGATTTGGAAGTTGCTCTGCGAGGTTTCAAATTCCTTGGACTTCAAGCTCACGTCAAGTTTGTCACGGTCGACTTGGGTCTTGGTTTCAAAGCCCTTCTCCGCGAGTTTGATCGACCATTCGTATCGTTGCTGGGCCAGCTTGAGAGCCTCGTCGGCGGTATCAATTTTAAGCTCCGCTTCTCGGATTGTGTGGACCTTTTCGAGCTTCTCGAACTTCTCCAAATCCATGGTGGCAAATTGCACCTCAAGCTCGGCCCCGCTGACGTCACTGGCGACCGTGCTATTGGTGATGATGAGGGCATTCTCCGCCTGCACCAAAGCGGCCTGCCGGGCTTCGAAAGCCACCCGTTGTGTTTCGACAATGTTCTCAGCCTCACCGGCATCAAACTCGACCAAGAGATCGCCTTTCTCGACATAGTCCCCTTCAGGAATGAGCGAAATGATGCGGGACTCACCCTCGATGGCGTTCCTAACTACGATTTCATTCACGGCATCCAACGAACCTCCTTCGACGATGGAAATGACGAAGTCACCACGTTCGACCGTATAAAAAATTCCTTCCTCGACATCATCGCCCCCTCTCGCAATGAAGAAAATCACTAAGAGTGACACGATGAGGGCGGGAATCAGGTATCGCTTTTCGAGGGGGATTTTCATTGAAACAAACGGCTGGGTGAAATGACGGTATCGCCCATTTGAACTGGGAGATTTTTCTGGAGGGGCGGCGGGGCGGATTTGAACGTGATTTTAGAAGGATTTTCCTTCAGCCAGTAGCGCTTCTCATCGCTCTTGAGGACGCCTAGATCGATGAGGAGATTCAAGCGGGCACCGAGGTAGTCTACCAGAGCGCGGGTCTCGGCATTCTGCGCGGAAATCAAGTCGTCCTGAGATTCACTAAGTTGACGAAAAATGACCGTGCCCGCCTTCAAGCGGAGCTGATTTCCCTCCACCCTTTTCTTGGCGAGAACGACCGCGTTTTGTTGAATCTCGTAACTTTGGCGGAACTGATCGAGCTCGCGAATGCGACGATCTAAGAGATTGCGAAGCTCGTCAAAATTTTGCCCTAGGGTGCGGGTTGCGGACTCGAAGTTGATCAAGGTTGCGCGATATTCATTTCGCTCGCGGAGACGATCGAGGGGCAGGTTCAGTTGAAGCCCCACCGTGGTGCGGACGTCTTTGAAATTGAAATTGGTGTAATCGGTGGCACCGCCGCGATTGTTTAGGGAAGCATCGCCGACAAGGTTCAGATCGGCCTTCAGTCGATTCGCCGCGATCGTGACTTGGCGCTTGTTGTCTTCAAAACGATCGATCTGATTGAAGAGTGGCAGGCGGTGATCGAGCGCGATGCGGAAAGCTTCGCTGCTGACGAGATACATCGACTTGGCCCCGGATTTACGAATGAGCTCGATCTCTTCGTCTTCGAGACGGAGGTCGGTCATTTGCGGTAAACCAAGGGTAATTTTAAAACGGTCGAGGGAATTCCGGTAGCTCGTGATCGAGCTGATGTAGCGATTCTTGGCCATCAATTCATCCTGTTCGGCATCGCCAAGGGCTTCGGGCGATTCACGATCGACCCGGGCCGCGAGGTATTCGTGGTTCGCTTGGCGGGATTCGTAGTTGCTATACTCGTTAAAGATGACGTTCTTGAGTTGGAGGAGATCGAAGTAGTCCGTCACGCGCTCGACCGAGAAGGTGTTTTGAAAGTGGGTGAAATCGCGAACGGCATAGGCGACGTTTCGGTTCGCCTGGGTGAGGCGTTCGGCTGCGATCTGGGTGCCGGCCCCGCGAAGCAGAGGCTGGGCGAGATTGAGGCTGAGGACGGACGCTGCAGAGCGCCGGGGATCACCGGTGAAGTATTGAAGAAGATCGTTGGCAATGGTGAGGCCCAGACTTCCTCCTGTCACGAGGGCTTGGTTCACGCCGAGATCCGTGCCCACCGAGCCCTGCCGTTCGCCATCGCTGAGGCGGCTATAGTCAGCGCGGGTGCGGCCAAAGAAATTGGGACGAAAATTGTGACGCTCCCCGGTGAGGGTGAGCGCAGTGAGGAAGAGTTTCTCCTTTTCGGACTGATACTCGCGGCTGTTCTTGATTGCATAGTCGAGAGCTTGATCGAGAGTGAGGGTGAGTTTGCCGCCCTTGCTCCGCCCACTGAGAACTTTTTTGGAGCTTAGGTCCCCTGCTTTTTTGCCTGAGTTGGGAGTTTCGATTGCGAACTCTGAGGAAGTGCCGAAGATGTCGTTTTCGACCTTCTTCAAAATGCCGTAGACGTCCTTGTCGGCCTGTTTGCGGTAATAGTCAGAGGTACAGCCGCTGAGAAGCGAGAACACGAGACAACCGCCCAAGAATAATTTTAAGACAAACATCAGCATTCAGTGATCGCTCAAGGAAGGCCTCCTGTTTCGATCTTCCACCTGCGCTATATAACGATTCAGAAAGCCCAATTTATCAGTGAAATTTCAAAAAAGCAGCGATGAGGCAAATTACTGCCATGGAATGTGCCTATTCCTTGTGGCCGTATTCAGCTGCTTGGGCTCGAATCACTTCCTTGTGGCCGCGTTTGGGGCAATTTCCGTTCTTCATGATTCGGGATTTTAGACGCCCCGTTTAGGGAGCGCTTTTACACTCCCGGCCCGGTTGATCACCCTCTCGCAGAATATCAGAGCGCCTTGAAAAAAGCGGCAGCGGCCTCGCAGTTTTCACGGAGAGTTCCGGTGACCGTGGCTTCGACAGAAATACCGCCCTGGTAGTCGATAGCAGCGAGGTTTTCGAAGAATTTGGCGAGATCCGGAATCTCGACCTCAGGCCTTGGAAAGGAGCGTCCTTCAGGGTTCGCGAGCTGGACCGCGTGGATGAGATCACCTGCTTCGAGCATGATGTCTGAGGACTCGCGCTCCATCGCGAAGTGATAAAAATCAGCGGTGAGACCCACTTCAGGGCGATTAATTTCACGGACGAGGTCGAGGGCCTGGGCGAAGGTGTTGAGGTGATTAGTCTCGGTGTGGTTGACGTGCTCGACGGCGAGCTTCATGCCATATTGGGCCTCGTTGATCAGGTCGGCCGTGAGGGCGCAGAATTCGATGAGTTGCTCGCGGGCTTTGGACTCCGAGAACCCCGCCGGAATGGATCTCGACGCGGGACTGCCCAAGACAATGGCGCGCGCCTCAAGTTGGTGGGCGCGCTGAAGGGCCAGTTCAAGAAAACGACGGCAAGCGGAGTGGCTGACATCAGGGCCCACGACTTTCAATTCTGGGGGAAGAAACCAGTTCATCGATTGAACACGAATCCCGGCCTCTTTGATCCGGTTCGCGGCAGCTTCGAAATCTTGAGGGCTGAGGGCGGCGGTTTTCGCGAGGCCTGGCTCAATGAAATCAAGTCCCGAGGCGATAATTTCACCGGCATTTTGCAGGGGTTCGGTAATGGAGAAATCCGAGATGCCGTAGATCCAGTGTTGATGCTTCGTTGCCATGTTAGTGAGAGTTTAACAGGCGTGAGGCATCTCGAATAGCACAGATCGTTTGAGATCAACTTATTGGAGCCCTAGGGCAATTTCGACCCCCTTCAGGAAATCGGCGGTCGTCCGCGCCACTCCTTGTAGGACCTTGTGATCAATCAGGAAAATCTTGGGCATGGCAGGGTTGGCGCTGGTGAGGATGCGAAAGTCTTCCACGTTGGATTTGAGGGCTTGGTCGACCCAAGGATCGGTCAGCGCAGCATCGAGTTTGGCAGCCGGAATGAAGAGAGTCAGGCGCTCGCGGGCTGACTTCCCATCGACCACGGGGCGGGAAAAGAGAATTTTATGGGCCTTGGCGAACTGATCAGGAGCCGCCTTCCAAGCAGCCAGACCCAAACGGGCGAGCTCGCAGGCGTGTTCATGATTTTTCATGTTGCTGGTAAGATAGGGGTTACAAGTCCGATTGATGGGGGTGGGGAGGACCAGAACGGCGACATCCCCGGGGTGCTTTTCCATGAGCTTCTCAAGATCGTCTTCGACTTCGAGGCAGGAAGCGCAGGTGTAATCGAAATACTTGACCAGAATGTGCGTCGCGGTTGGGGATCCGAGGAGAGGAAAGTCATCGACCCGGTAGGACTTAGATCCTCCCTGGAAGGAAATGACGCGGGACTTGGCAGGGGAAGGGGCGGGGGCTCCGGATGTCATCCCCGCGAAGCTGTTATCCTCGTCAATACTGTGGGTCTCAGGAGTGGGGCCGAAGAGCTGGCCAAGAACGAGAACGGCAAAAAGAGCAAGCCCGGCGAGGATCGCAGGTCCATTAGAGTATCCTTTCTTGGTCCCAGAGTTTGCCCTGAAAATCGCTACGGCGGCGGCAAGGCCCACGACATGAGTTGCGAAGCACCAAGGGCAGAAGGACTTGATGACAAAAATCTGAAGGCCGATAAACCAGAGAGCGGCTGCCAAAAGAACGACCGCAATCCCGGTGAGGACATTCTTGGACGGCTTGAAAGTCAGGACGATGAGGCCAGCATAGAGAAAAGCCGAAAATGCACTCACCGGGATGCCGAACCATTGCGACCACTTGGAACCGAGAACATTCTCGCAACCCCCGCTGCCACCGCATCCACGGATAGACGAAATAGTGCCATTCAGCTTGAGAAAAAGAAGGTAGCCGCTGATTACCAATCCGATCACTGCCAGAGCCCGTACGATACGCATGGGGCAGTGTGATCGTTTTTCGGTCACACCTCACGCATTTTTCGTGAAATTGCATTCCTTCTCCCGCTCGCTCTCACTAGGAAGTGCCCGTGAACTTGAAGCTGAACTTTGAAACGTCCAAAATCGGAGGTCTCGTCCTCGCCAAGGTCGGAAATCCCTCTCGCAACGAACCCCTACAAACCTCGAAGCGACTCTTCAAAGTCGAGGACGATGATCAGGCCATGCTGTGCCCCATTTTTCTCAAGCCTTTCCGCAACCTTACCGGCCATCGTTTCGCCCACCACAGCTCACTCGATAAAAACGAAATCAATGTCAGCGCCGCCGCCATCTTCGCGGACCAATCCAAGCTTCTCGACCAAGGTTGCGAGATTGCCAAACGGCTCTATTCCAAGTCCTCACACCCCAACATTAAGTCGGGCGACCTCTGCATCTCGATAATTAATATGATCGAGATCGACGGCGAAATGAAACGCGCGATCTGCATCCTCAAATCAGAGAGCGTGACCCCCTTTCTGAGTATTTCGGCCCGCGATGGTGATCTGCAACTCTCTACTGAGCAGGGGATTAACCCCGAAAAGATCGACAAAGGATGCCTCATTCTCGAGCACCTTGAGCGCAAGGGTTTCTACGTCCTAACCTTTGACCGGGCAGGATCCGAGTCGCGCTTCTGGGTGCGTGATTTCCTTGGCGTCCGTCCCATTCCGGACTCGGCCTTGCTCAGCAAACGGGTTGCCGAAATGGCCGTGAGTGCCGTCACTCCTGAGTTCACTGCGGGCAGTGAAAGCCCGCCGTGGGACGTCAACAATCCCGCCCAAGACGCTCTCACCTACCTTAGCAACCAAAAGAATTTCAGCTTGCAGGAATTCGAAGAACACGCCCTCCGAACCGACGCTGCTAAAAGCCGTTTCGCCGAAGAACGGAAACGAGTTGAAGAAGAAGAAGGGATTGTTTTCGAGGAAAACTTCAACATTTCCAAACGCGACGTCTCGAAAGCCAAGAAAAAGATGAAATCCATCATGAAACTCGATACCGGGGTCGAGATCCGCCTCCGCCCCAAGGTCATCGACAACCCCGGCGAAGTTCTCGAACGCGGCTACGATGAGAAGAGAAAAATGAGCTACATCAAGGTCTACTACAACGAGGACCTCGCTTGATTGGGCCAAACGGCTTCTTGAGTTCACCAAGCCCGCCTCTTCGAATTTCCCATCACCGGACATTACCGATGGTTCAAGTAAGCATATCCAGCACCGCGAATCCCATGCCGTATCCGGAGGCCATGTAGACGAGTCCGTCGTGGAAGACAAAATTGGAGGCATTCACGTCGTAGGGAGTGCGCCAGCTATGGGTAAAAAGAACTTCGTCTTCGTTGCTTAAATCATCACCCACCAGGCTCCGGCCGTGAAAGACGAGGGCTGCGTCATTCCCCTTGTGTTTTTGAAAAACACCGGGGTGGAATATCCGGGGCGGGCAGTGTTACTCGATTTCCATTTCATTTTCCCGGTAATTTTATCGAGAGCCACCATGGCCGCTCCTTTGGTGCAGGGGAGGCAAAGAAGGAGATCACCGTCGTAATACTTCGGGGCCAACTTCTCGCTGTAGCTCTGCTTCCAAACAATCTCATCCGATTGGGTGTCGAAGCACCAGAGGGTATCCTCATCGTTGGTGTTGCCCACTGTAATGGCCCGACCCCGGGAAATCGCGAAACTGGAGTAGCCTATGCCGATTTTAGCCTTACAGACTGTTTTTGGGCCCTTCTTCTGCAAAGAGCCCGGTATTTGGCCCTCAGGGGTCCCATTCCCATTTTGGCCAAGATATTGCGCCCTACTCCTGCGAGAGCACTGAGGAGACAAGGAGGGTGGTCAAAAGGGCAACCTTCATGCATTCTCTACAATCCAAATCGCACAGTTTGCGAGTCTGGCCTTTCGACTCTTTGAGAAAAATTGGCCATTTGGGGAACTTGTTCCCTATCCTCATAGAGGTGAATAGATCATTTTTAATTTCTTCTTCTTCTTCTTAATGCGAATAACTCGTAAAATTTTGAGTTCCACCTTACAGAGGTCAGTGTTCCACCGCTGGAATAAGTCGTGAACATTACCGTGAGGAAGATTTCCCTCAAAGAAGAAGTCTGGGAAAAACAATATTTAGACCCAGCCATCAAGGTCTTATTCACAGAGTTATTAACGGTCTTTATAAAACTTTAATCATGAAGAATCACGATGAGAAACGGTGGATCCAAGTCGCATTGGAAGAAGCGCGCCAGGGGATCGGATTAACCGCGCCGAATCCTCCCGTCGGGTCGGTCATTGTCCGGGACGAAATCGTGCTCGCTCGTGGTTGGCATCGAGGCGCGGGCACTCCGCATGCCGAGAGAAATGCTCTCGCAAATCTTGCGTCGGGAGAGGCGAGGGGAGCGACCGCCTACGTCACGCTTGAACCTTGCTCGACGCATGGCCAGACAGGTGCGTGTACTGATGCTCTCATCGAAGCTGGAGTCAGCCGAGTGGTCTACGGCGCCCGCGATCCAAATCCTGCACACTTCGGTCGGGCGGACGAAGTGCTGAGGGCAGCGGGAATTGAAGTGGTGTCTGGTGTCTGTGAGGAGGAGTGCCTTCATCTCATTCGTGGATTCGCAATGGTCCAGACGATGGGGCGGCCTTGGGTAATTGCCAAAACAGCGATGAGTTTAGATGGACGCATCACGCGTCCTGCGGTTGAGGAGCAATGGCTGAGCGGGCCCGGAGCGAGGGAAGAAGTTCAAGGTCTGCGCGCCGAGGTCGATGCCATTGTGACCTCGGGTGAAACAGTACGTCGGGATAATCCCTCGCTGACCTTGCGGAGCTCGGAGATTTCTCCCGATAAGAAACAGCCTTGGCGTGTTGTTTTAACGAAGGCAGGGCTCGATCAGTCGAAATATCAGCTGTTCAACCATGACTTCGCAGAACGAAGCCTTCTTTTCCAGAATGAGGGAATCGAAGCTACTTTATCACAACTCGTTACTAATCAGTCAGTTAATACGATTCTTCTTGAGTCGGGCGGAGGACTGATGGGGGCATTTCTGGATGCCGGGCTCATCGATGAATGGGTCATTTATCTCGCGCCCTTGGTGACGGGTGGGCCTACTCCAGCAGTGGGAGGGCAAGGAGCGGCGTCACTGGAAGAACGTTTCTCATTAAAATATCTCACGATTCATCAAGTCGGTAATGATCTTTGTGCCCGTGGATTGGTGGATCGTGCGGGACCGCCGGTACTCGTTCGTTAGTCGAAGAGTTGCTTCTTCGACCGCTTCTTCATCGGGCCAGGGAAGGTGTGTCTACGATATGGCTGTCCAAAAAAAAAACGGGCTTCCGCATCTTGCGAAACCCCGTTGAGAGTGAGTGAATCTACCCGAATCTATCGACAGTGTGGCTGGTACTGGTATGAGCGACCGCGATTGCGGCGACTGGCGAGATAGTGCTGACGCTCGATCTCATCTTGAATCTCATGCCGGCGGCGATTTTCGCGTTCACGTTGAATGCGAGCCTGCTGTTTGTAATAAGCACGGTTATGATGGCCGTGACTTACGGTTCGGCGTGAGTAGATGGGAGATCCACAGGGAAGGTATCCACTGATGTAGACTTCAGTCTGTTGACTTTGGTAGTGGCTGCGATATTGGGCGGCAGCGGGGAGGGCGAGGCCTCCGGTGAGGAGGGTGGCGGTCAATATGAGGAGTTTTTTCATCGTTCTTTCTTTCTCTTAAGGTTGTGATGCTGGGTGTGTGACGGTGAATCTGCAGAAAGAATTCAAAAAAATTGCGCCCCAGATTTCCCAAAAAGAGCCCAATATTATAATGAATAATTTTGGAAATCTGTGGTCTAATGCCATTGAACAAACCAATTATCCTTATGAACGAAGAATTTACCGAAGCTACCAATCCTCCTGAAATCGAAGCTCAAACCGAGGCAAAGCGTGAGTTTTCCAACCTCACCGAGGCACTGGAAGCGGGCTGCGAAGATGGCGCTGCCAAAGCAAAAACAAGCGTCCCGGAGCTGAAATCGAGCATTGCCAAGGTGGTTCACGATGTTGCCTATGGGCTGGCTTACGGATCCGTCTTTGCAGGTACTTTCGTCAACGAATTGATCTCAGGGAAGGTTCGTGAAGGCTTCTCAAAAGGAGCCGATGCTGGCCGTAGGGCGGGCAAGGCCGCCTGTGAGAAGGCTGCCGCTGCTCTTACTCCTGATTCCGATGAATCATCTTCCCGAATGATTTCTTAAGAAATTCGACAAAATTCCAAAATCGAAACGTTTCCTCTATAGCAATATTTTGTTGTTGCGTGTGTGCTCAACAGCAGTTTGTCCCCGGACAAGCTGCTGTTGTTTTTTGACGAGAGACTGGGAATCTCCTTTGCTTGGTTCCGGAGGTGTCGAAGACGGGTGTAGATGATACAATCTAGGCCCTGACTTGCTTTGGTGGGAAAACTTGGTAGCTTCTCCAAAAATCAATGTATCGCTATCCGAAACACTACGACGTTCTTGTGATTGGGGCCGGCCATGCCGGAGTGGAGGCCGCTCTTGCCGCTGCCAGGCTGGGAGCCTCGGTGGCCATGCTGACCCAGAATCTCGATACCATCGGGCAGATGAGTTGTAATCCGGCAATCGGGGGATTGGCGAAAGGTCACATGGTCAGGGAGATCGATGCCCTTGGCGGGGTGATGGGTCAGAATACCGATGCCACTGCCATTCAGTGGAGAATGCTCAATGCGGGGAAGGGGCCCTCGGTGCGGGCACCGCGGGCCCAGTGCGATAAGAAGGCCTATCAGTTCCGGATCAAACGGATCATTGAGGGAGCTCCCGGGCTCGATCTTCATCAGGGTAACGTCGCCACGATTTTGGTCGAAAACGACAAGGTGCAGGGCGTTCAGACTTCGCTACAAATGGAGATCCGCGCGAAAAGCGTCATTCTCTCGGCGGGAACCTTTATGCGTGGGTTGATGCACGTCGGGCTTCGGAATGAGAAGGGCGGGAGGATGGGGGATGCGACCTCGGTTGTTTCCGAGTCACTGAAGGAGTTGGGATTTGAGATCGATCGCTTCAAGACGGGAACGCCTTGTCGCTTGAACGGCCGGAGCTTGGATTTCTCCAAGTGCGAGAGGCAGGACGGAGATAATCCTCCTTCACTCTTTAGTTATTTCCCTGAAATGATCACCAAGGAGCGGGACGATGTCTTCACTCTGAACAATTGGTCCCAAGATTCGTTCCACGTGGAACAGTTGCCTTGTTGGATCACTTGGACGAATCCTAAGACTCACGATGTCATCCGTAACAATCTCGATCAATCGCCAATGTATTCGGGAGTGATCGAAGGCGTAGGCCCGCGTTATTGTCCATCGATCGAGGATAAGGTGGTCCGGTTTCCGGAAAAGGAGAGGCATCAGATCTTCCTCGAGCCCGAGGGGCGACATACTTTGGAGTATTACGTGAACGGAGTTTCGACTTCGTTGCCTTACGAGGTGCAGCTTGAGTTCCTTCGTTCCATCGAGGGCCTTGAGAACTGCGAGATCATTCGTCCCGGGTATGCGGTTGAATACGATTACTGTCCGCCGACCCAGCTGCACCCGACTCTCGAAACTAAGAGAGTGGAGGGGCTCTACTTTGCGGGTCAGATCAACGGGACTTCCGGATACGAAGAGGCGGCTGGTCAAGGACTTCTCGCGGGGGCTAATGCGGCGCTCAAGGTGGCAGGGAAGGGGGATTTTGTCCTAGGACGTGAGGAGGCCTATCTCGGCGTGATGATTGATGACCTTGTGACCAAGGGTTGCACCGAGCCTTATCGCATGTTTACGAGTCGAGCCGAATACCGACTTTTGCTGCGTCAAGATAATGCCGATGAGCGCCTCAGTGGTCGGGCCGCTGAGATTGGGTTGTTAGGCTCAGAGCGCGCCGCCAAGCATCAGGCGAAGCTAGAGAAACTCAAGGAAGCCCGAATCTTCATTCGGGGGAGAAGCCACGAGTGCATCAAATTGGATCACTGGTTTCGCCAGGGTGGCCATCATTGGCAGGATCTTCCCGAGGAAATCATGAAAAAGTTCCACGTGGAACTCTGGCCCATTCTGGAAGCCGATTTCAAATACGAGGGACACATTAACCGTCAGCAACAGGAGGTGGACCGTTTCAAGAAGCAGGAGTCAGCACTTCTTCCGACCGACATCGATTATGATTCCCTCCAAGGTTTCAAGGCCGAAGCCCGCCAACGACTCACCACGATCCGACCTCGGACCCTTGGCCAAGCTGCCCGGATTTCCGGAATCACCCCGGCAGATGTCACTCTCTTGATGATTTATCTCGAAAAACGAAGGAAAGCGGCGGCCATAGAAGGATAGGCTCAATCTTCCTTTTCTTGGTGGGTTTTCGACGATCGCCTCCAAGATCCACACCTTTTGATCTCAAGGGGAATAGTTGTAACTCATTTATAAAGAATGGGTTAATGGAATTCATGCTTGGTGGGATTCTCCAGAAAGATCGTTTCGATGAGCGTCTGGGTTCTCGACTGAAAAAATGACAAATTGGAAAAGATGAGCTGCTAAAAATTTGGAGCTAAGAATTTCTGTGAGTTTACGTATTCTCTCTCGATGTTTCAATGCCTTTTCAGACTTCTCCCGTTCGCGCTGATCTCGCATGCGGTGGCTGAGATCGATTTTTCTCATGAGGTGGTTCCGCTCCTTCGCGAGCACTGCATTGAATGCCATGGTGGGGAAGAGGCCGAAGGAGGTTTCTCGATGAACACGCGGGCCCTCGTTCTTGAAGCGGATGTGCTCGAGCTGGGAGTGCCGGATGATTCCATCCTGATGGAGCTGGTTTTCACCGATGACGAGGATGAGAAAATGCCTCCACCGGACAAAGGGAAGGCGGCTTTGAGTGCCGAAGAAATTCAGGTCCTGCGCCGTTGGATTGCGGCGGGGGTCCCATGGGAGGAAGGATTTACCTTCGCGTTGGATCGCTACCAAGCTCCGCTCAAGCCGCGAAAGGTTGAGCTTCCCGCGGGGCCGTCCGGTGCCAATCCTATCGATCTCCTCGTTGGGGAATATTTCAAAAACAATAAGGTCACGCCGCCGAAAGAAGGGGCGGATGAAGCGTTCCTTCGCAGGTTGTGGTTCGACCTTCTCGGGCTTCCACCGGGCCCAGAAGCCCGCGCCCTTCTCGGCAAGCTGGGTGGCTTGGATCGCAAGGCCGCGGTCGCTCTCGCCCTCAGCGACAAGACTCGCTACGCCGAACATTGGATGACTTTTTGGAATGATCTCCTTCGCAATGACTATGCTGGAACGGGATACATTGATGGCGGGCGCACGCAGATTACGGGTTGGCTCTACGCCTCACTTCTCGAGAACAAACCCTACGATCAATTCGTTCGGGAACTGATCGCGCCGGACCCGGCCTCGAGTGGTTTTATTGCAGGCATTCAATGGCGGGGCAAGGTTAACGCGAGCCAGACTCGCGAGATCCAGTTTTCTCAAAATATTTCCCAGGTCTTCCTTGGCATCAATATGAAGTGCGCTTCGTGCCACGATAGTTTTGTTGATCACTGGACTCTCAAGGACGCTTACAGTCTCGCGGCGATCTACTCGGAGACACCCCTAGAGTTGAACCGCTGTGACAAGCCCACCGGAGAGATGGCCACGGCCGGGTGGATTTTCCCCGAGCTCGGTGAGATCGATGCCGGGGCTCCCCGTGATCAACGGCTTAAAGAGCTCGCCGCCTTGATGACTCATCCCGAAAACGGGCGGATGCAGCGGACCCTCGTGAACCGGTTTTGGAAACGCCTCATGGGTCGCGGTATTGTCCACCCTGTCGATGCTATGAACAGCAAGCCGTGGAGCGAGGACGTTCTCGATTACCTTGCCAATCATCTCACCGCGTCCGGCTATGATATGAAGGCGGTGCTCGAACTCATTGTGACTTCGCGGGTTTATCAAGCCGAGTCGGTTATTTTACCGGAGGAACGTGGAGCGTATCTTTTCCGGGGACCGATTCGCAAACGTCTCACTGCCGAGCAATACTTGGATTCCATTCGAACCATCACCAAGGTCTGGCCCCAAGCCGATGGCGGTGCCTTCAAGCAAGAGGCCCAAGGCGGCCAACTCCTCTCCGTGATGCAGGCTCACAAACTGGAGAGGTGGGACGACCGTCCGATCCGAACGGTCTTCGCGCCGCGTGATTCTTTACAGTCTGCGCTGGGGCGTCCGAATCGCGAGCAGATTGTTTCGGCCCGCCCTGATCAAGTGACGACCTTGGAAGCGATCAATTTGGCCAACGGCCTTGAGCTTTCATCGCTCCTCGCAGCGGGAGCGAAGCAACTCACGAGTGAGGCTCAAGGCGACACGCTCGTAAGGGATATTTTCTTAGGGGCACTCAATCGATTACCGACTGAGCACGAACAAGGCATCGCCAATGAACTCCTCGGTTCCCCAGCCACCGCCACGGGTGCGGAGGATCTTTTGTGGATGATCTTCATGCTCCCCGAATTCCTTTATGTAAACTAAACCGGCCAACTCCAACGCTACAAAATTATGTCTGACTGGTATCATGAATCCCGACCCGAGATCACCCGCCGCCACTTTCTCAATGCGCTCAGCGGCGCGGCGGCTGCCACCATGCTGGGTGGCGCTCCGCGTGCCCATGCCACGAGTGGGCCGAAGCATCCCGAGGCGACCGCTGACTCCGTCATTCTCCTTTGGATGGCAGGTGGCATGGCTGCGCCCGAAACCTTCGATCCCAAGGCTTATCTCCCTTTTGAAATCGGCACCCCGGTTGAAAAAATCATTAGCACCTTCCCCGCCATCGACACTAACGTTGATGGCATTCGTATCTGCAAGGGACTCGAGGGGATCGCCAGCATCATGGATCGCGGCAGCTTGATCCGCTCACATTTTCAGCCGGACCTAGGCACCATTCTCCACTCGCGCCATCAATATCATTGGCACACTGGATACGTGCCACCAACCACGGTCGCTGCGCCTCATATCGGCGGTTGGATGTCCAAGGTTCTCGGTGGTCGTAACGACGTTATGCCGCCCTTCATCAACATCGGCCAGCGTCTTGAGGGAGTGGGCGAAAGCGAGGAGCTCAAGGCCTTTACGACCGGGGGGTTTTTCGGGAGCGAATTCGGTCCCATGAATCTTCCTTATCCCGAAAACGCCTCGGAGGCGGTCAAGCCACCCGGCGGGATGTCGCCCGACCGCTTCGCGAAGCGTTACCGCGCCCTTCAGGAACTTCTCAAGAACTCACCCAAAAGCGAGCAGCTCAGCGACTACCATCAAGAGTCCATGTTGCGCTCGATCGATAACGCCCACCGCTTGTTGGGCTCTCCCAAGCGTGCCGCTTTCGACCTTACGCTGGAAGACCCGGAGGTTTATAAAGCCTACGACACCGGCCGCTTTGGACGCGGTTGTTTGTTGGCCCGTCGGCTTGTTGAAAACGGGGCCCGCTTCGTCGAAGTCACGACCGAGTATGTCCCATTTGTCCACTGGGATACCCATGAAAATGGACACGCCACGGTCGCTCAACTGCACCAGGAAATCGACCGTCCCATTACCACCTTGATTCGCGATCTCGAAGAACGCGGATTGCTGGACCGCACCCTTGTCATTGTCGCCAGCGAGTTTAGCCGCGACATGATGATCGAAGGGGTTCCGGGAAGTAATGCCAGCGATCAGTCCCTTGCGCGGACTGATGTTCTCAAGGAGCAGAAGCACTACGGTCTCCACCGACACTTCACCGGCGGTTCCTCGGTCCTGATGTTTGGCGGTGGCATGAAAAAAGGGTTCCTCTATGGCGACACTGCCGACGAACGCCCGTGCCTCGTGACTAAAAATCCCGTGAGTATTGAGGATCTCCACGCCACCATTTATCAAGCGATGGGGATCAGCCCCAAGACAGCTTTCGACATCGAGGAACGACCCTTTTACGCCACCAAAGACGGAAAGGGAAATCCCGTCATGGATCTTTTCGCATAGGGAGGGCCGAGGCCTCAATCAAGCAGACATTTTTTTTGGGCCTTGCGCCAGGCCTTACCTTGCGGAGGAAGAGATGAGCTTCCCGTTGATGATGACGTGGGTGGTGTGGGTCATCGTTTCCAGGGGGTCGCCGTCGAAGAGGGCAAGGTCGGCATCCTTGCCGGGTTGGAGGGATCCAATTTGGTCATCGAGGCCGAGAATCTGGGCGGGATAGAGGGTGCAGGCGGCGAGGGCAATCTCCTGCGGAAGTCCGTAGGCAGCGGCGAGGGCGGCTTCGAAGTGGACGACGCGGGTCTTGGGGACATAAGGTTCGTAGCCGGACTGGAAGGCAAAGGGGATGCCTTTCTGGTGGAGCTGGGCGGCGAGGGTGAAGGTCATGTTCTCGAGATCACCGAAGGGCCGGGCCATGGTGGGATGGACGATGACGGGAACGCCGGCGGCCTTGATTTCAGCGAGGAGGAGATAGGCTTCGGCAGCACCATCGAGGATGAGATTAAAGCCGAATTCCTCGCGAAGACGGAGGGCCGCGGAAATGTCCTGGTGGCGGTGGGCATTGATAAGGAGCGGGGTCTTTTTTTCGAGGACCTCGGCGAGGATCTGGAGTTTGAGATCTGGGTCGGGAGCCTCTTTTCCGTCGGCCTCGGACTGGGTGATTTTGGCGGAGTATGCTTGGGCCTTGAGAAGTTCAGCTCTAAGGAGGGCGATCGCTTTGGAGCGGGTGCCGGGGGATTTATCGCCGGAAGCGAGAGCGCCGGAACCGAGAGTGGCGGCAACCGCAGAGGTGGGAATGAGGGGATCCTTGAGAGAGGTGATAGAGGGGACATCGGTCTTCACCACCATGAGTTGTCCGGAGATCAGAGCGCCGGGGGCATGTCCGGTGTGGACGGTCGTGACGCCGAGATCGCGGAGCCATTTCACGAGGGGATCGCGACCGTTATAGGCGTCGAGGGCGCGGAGCTCAGGTTGGATGGGGTCGGATTTCTCGAGCTGTTCCTGGTCGTGCTTGGGTAAGTTGAGAATGCCGGATAGGCCGACGGTGGCGTGGGCGTCGATGATCCCGGGAGTGGCAACCTGGGCCGTGAGGATTTGATAGCCCTCGGGGATTTCGATTTCCGAGGCGGGGCCCACCGCTTGGATTTTGCCATCAGGGCCGCAGAGCACGACGGCGTTTTTGACAGGCTTGAGGTCGCCGGTCATGGGGTAGAGAAGGTCTGCCTTGATCGCGATTTGAGCGAAGGAGGCCGAGGTGCTGAGAAGCGAGAGGAGGAGAATCTTGAACATGGGAAAGGGGTGGTTTGATTAACGATAGAAGCAGCAACCGGAGGCTTCCTGGGCGTGGCCGGCTCCGTAGCCGCCTTCGGCGTAGAGGCGGTCGGTGGGGTTGTTGAGGTCGAAGACTTTTTGCCCTTCGATGTGGGTTTCGAGGATGCGGGTGTAGATTGAGAAGGGGTCGCCGGAGAGGATGACGAAGTCTGCTTTTTTGCCGGGATCGAGCGAGCCGGAGGAGTCGGCGAGACCTAACATCTTGGCTCCGGAAATGGTGAGGGCTTCGAGCGCTTTCTCACGGGACATGCCAGCCCGGACGCCGATGGAGGCGTTGCGGAGAAACCAGCGGGAGTCGTTGATGGGGTCGTCGGTGTGGAGGGCGGTGAGGACGCCGCGTTTTTCGAGTTCGGCGCCATTGCGCCATTTGAAGTCGCGGGCCTCAAGTTTTCCGCCAGGGGAGTCGAGGAAGATGAGGGAGCAAGGGACGTCCGCGGCGGCGATTTCATCGGCGACTTTCCAGGCTTCCGAGACGTGGTGGAGGACGACCTCAAAGCCGAATTCCTCCTTTAGTCGCAGCACCGTGAGGATGTCATCGTGCCGGTGGGTGTGGTGGTGAACGATGCGTTTGCGATCAAGAATGTCGGCGAGGGTCTCGAGGGCGAGATCGCGCTCGAAGGGGTTCTCGGGGTTGTTTTCAACGAGGTGTTGGGCGCGCTTCTTTTGGTAGGCTTGGGCGTCGAGGAAACTTTGGCGGACGAGGGCGGCGGACTTGCCGCGGGTACCAGGGAAGGGAGCGTTGTCGCGGATAGTATTGGTGCCGTTGGCCATCTTGACACCGCCGGCGAGTGAGCCGTCGGGTAGCTTGATGGCGAGATCTTCGACGGTGTTTCCGTTACGAAGTTTGAGGTAGATCGTTTGGCCGGAGAGGAGGTGGCCGGAACCGGGCATGAGATTGACAGTGGTGATCCCGCCCGCGCGGGCTTTGTGAATGCTGGTGTCGCGGACGTCGATGGAGTCGAGCACGCGGACCTCGGGTTGGATGGGCGAGGAATCATCGCCACCGGCAACCTGGCCGATGTGAGAGTGGGTGCAGATGAGGCCGGGAATGATCGTTTTTCCGGCGCAGTCGATTTGTTCGGCCTCGGCTGGGATTTCGACTTGGTCGGCGGGGCCAGCCGCGAGAATGGTATCGCCTCGGACGAGAAGGGTGGCATTCTCGATTTTGGGAGAAGAGACCGGGTAGAGCGTGGCGTTGGTATAAGCCTTGAGAGGATTGACCGGCGGGGCCTGTTTTTCGTTGGGAGCCGAGAAGAGAAGGGGGAAGGCCAAGAGGGGAGCAATGGCGAGGGCGAGAAGCTTGCGGGGTCGCATGATTGCGAAGCTTAGCATGAGGAACAGGTCCGGGGAGAGGAGGAAATTTAGGGGTTCCTTCATAAAAGGAGTGACTCAGCATCTCTTTGTTCGCGCTTTTGATTGTGGTTACGCAGTTTCTGAATGAAGCGTGATCTCGAGAGGGCCCGGGCGTTTTGTTAAAATTTGCTCGCTGACCCCATTCCTGGCTCTTTGGTATGGGAAGTCTTGCTCATGGGAAGTCTTGCTCCTTGACGGATCGTGGCAGCTGGCCCAAAGATCTCGACATCTCATCAAAGAGAACCAGCCTTTATCCATTATGATTGACCTCCTTAAGAACCGAGCGTTCCTCCCTTTCCTTTTCGCGGCTTGTGCCGGCAGCCTTTCGTTGAGTTCATGTTCGAGTGCTCCCGTATCGGGATCGAAGAGTTCTGCGATGCGGGCCTACGAAGCTTATAACCTGCCCGCCACTCTTCCCAGCAATCCCGCCAACGTTCGCGTGAAGGTTTCACTCAAGAATCGCATGGCTTATGTGATGGAGGGGAGCAAGCCACTTCTCGTGATGCCGGTAACGGTCGGGAAAAGCTCGACCCCGACTCCCTCCGGGACCTTTCGGATTCGGATTAAGAATCACTACTACCGGGCCAATACCCATGGTTACGCCACTAAGGGTAATATGGTGCGCGAATGCTACTTGCGGAACAAGCCATCGGGCTGGGCCTTTAAGGGGACCCCGATGCCTTACTGGTGCGAGTTTAAGTCCGCTTATGGATTTCATACCGGTTGGATGAAGCCGTATCCCGTTTCGGCGGGTTGCTTGCGCATGCACAAGAATGTTGCGCCCAAGTTCTTTCGGCTCGTGAGTGTCGGGACGCCGGTGTCGATTTCCTCGAGTCAACCCGAGGATGCTACCATCGGGCGCAACGTGCCCCGTCCTCCTGATTCCACGCCCTTTCCCGGCAACCCGGACGGGATGATGGCCCGCACTCAGGAATTCTTCACACAGCATCAGACGCCGACTTATACGGGAGAGTAAGCGGTCGCGAGCTTTGAGCGAGAGAAGGAGTCAAAGTGAGGATAAGTTTCGTGCTCACACTTTGAATCTGGAGGCGGATGAAACTCTCTTTCTATCGGGGAACCAGTTTTATCCCGAAGGGAATGTCGTGATTAATCTTCACCCTGAAGTCATTGAAATGGACGACGGTTCCGTGAAATATCTCAATTTTAATCGAGACCCGGTCACCTTCCAAGGTATTCTCTACACCATGGAGTGTCTTATTTATGATCCCACCAATCAGCAAGTTCAGACCGGAGGGGAAGAGCTTGTGGAAGGTTGGTGCGGGGATGCCTCGGCCATCATCTGGGTTCGGATTACGGGTGAGCTGGACAAAGGGGCTCAAAAGACGCTGCGGAAGAAATTTGGCATTCACCGTCTGGCTCTCCAAGACGCGATGCGCGACCGGCACCCGCCCAAGTTGGAAGAATTCAGCGACCATTCATTTCTGATTTTCAAAACGTTGACCGACGATACCATAGACACGCAATTTTCGACCCTGCAGAGTATTCTCTTCGTGGGCGACCGTTTTCTCATTACCCGTTCTTCCGGGCCCTGCCGGGTCATGGCAAAAGTCTGGGCGGCGGAACAAGCAAACCCCATTCGGTTTAAGAAGGGCCCGGATGCCTTGGCCAGTCGTTTGATGCGTCTCTTCGTCGACCGATATTTGGAGATCCTGTTCCAGATGGAGACCAAATTGGAGGAGCTCGAAAGTGGCTTACTCGAGAAGATTGATGACAGCGTTTTGGCGGTCCTGACGGGCTACAAAGGAGATTTAAAACGACTTCGTAGAATTTTCCTCTATCACGAAAAAATGCTCCGGGACCTCCGAAGTAGAGGACATCATGGCTTCAGCGAGGAGCGCGGTCACGAATTGACGGATGTCTATGAACAACAAGAGCGGGCTGGAAGCCTGACCTTACTCTTCTACGAGTTGGCCTCTGACCTCATCGAGGGATACCTCTCGCTGGCCTCCCACCGGCTGAACCAGATCATGAAAGTGTTGACGGTCGTGACGGTGGTCTTCGTGCCACTGGGCTTCTTAGCGGGAATCTACGGGATGAACTTCGAGAATATGCCGGAGCTCCAGAGCCGGTCCGGCTATTTCATCCTGTTGGGAGTCATGGGAACAATCGCGACGACGCTTTTGCTCTCGTTTCGGAAGAAGAAGTGGCTTTAAAAAAATGGCGGCGAAATTCATCAGCCAGACCAATTTTGGTCGAGACTATGAAAACGCCGCCATGGTAGGCGATTAGTCCTCGCGGGTTACGCGGAAGAAATGAGGAGCTGGGATACTATCAACGATCACGGTGGTCGTGCCTGCCTCACCGGTGATTCCGGAACGGGCGATGGTCCAGTCGATCATGTTGGGGCTTGATTCGATTTCATAGCCGGTGTTCGGATTCGACCTCCAGGTGAGACTAACTTCTCCAAAAGTCTGATCATAGGAGAAATCGGTAATCATCGGGGCTTGGGGGGCCGATCCGGACCCAAGACGGATGTAGTCGATTTCGATGCTGCGTCCGGCGTCCGTGCCGGGATCGATCCGCAAGAAGGTGACATCCCCATCGAAGACCCCGTTAAAGGTGATTTGATAGGTGTGGAAGAGTCCGTCATCGAGTTGGAAATCGGGCTGAAAGCGGAAACTCCGCGCCTCGCTCAATCCGCCTCCGTCATCAGCCCAAAAGAACTGGGTCATCGCGCGATCGTTTTGAAGAAGTCGAATCTCAAGGATGGTCCCGGCACTCACGTCGAGCAATCCGGGGCGGTTCATTTGTGGGTCTCCGGCGGTCGTTTCGTATTGCAAGACTCCGTCTGCGACTGTTCCGTTGGAGTTGTTGAAGCCCCACCCTTCGAGACCCCCGTCGGTGTTCCATTCGGCGAGACTGACGAAATTTCGAAGGGGTTCGAGATCCACTCCAACCAGTTCCGGTTGCGCTTTGATGCGAATTGAAAGCGTGATGCTGGCGTCGGGATAGTCATTATAGCCCGCTGTGATGACATAGTCGGTGGCAGGGCTGGCGGCGATGGCTGCTCCGGCGATCGAACCGCTGAAGGTATCGAAGAATAGGCCATCAGGGAGCTCGGGATCAATTGAGAAGGAGTTCGGAAAGCCTCCAATCAGGATCGGATCGTTCGAAGTAATGTTAACGCCGACATTGTAAACGGCGGGGTTGATTCCATAGCGCACGATAGTGGGATTGCTTACTCCGAGGTTGAGCACGAAGGAATCGGTGATGCCGCCGCCGAAACTCGCGGTGATGGTGTAATCGGCCGCAGCGGTGGTAGTGGTGGGCGTGCCGGAAATCCCTCCCGTATTCGTGTTGAAGGACAAGCCTGCCGGAAGAGCCGGAGCGATCGAGAACCCGGTCGGAGTGCCGTTGGCCATGGTGGGGGTGTTGGCAGTGATCGCTGCGTCCACCACATAGGATACTGGAGACTTCGAGTAGGACACGATGCTCGGCTCGGGAAATTCCGCGCTGTTGGTCGGGTCCGTTCCGAAAGCCACTTCTACTCCGTCGAGGAAGGTGTCCTTGTCGGTGTCGGGATCCGCCGGATCGGTGCCGGTGTCATTGCGATCGACGAAGGTGCCGGTGTTGCTTTCCACCGCATCGGCGAGGCCGTCGTTGTCGCCGTCGGGAGCGATCACCCCGATACGCACGTAGTCGAGATCGACTGCCCGGGATACCGAGAGATCCGAGTTCGGGTCGAAGCGGAAGGCATTGACGAATCCGGTGAAAAGCTCCCCGATGGGAAACTGGACGACGTGGAAGTCGCCATCATCGGGCCAGATCCCGGCAGCGACGGAGGCCCGGCGATCTCCGGAGAATCCACCCGCGTCGTCCCCCCAGAAGAGATCGACTCGGCTGGTTTCACTCTCTTCCTTGCGCAGACGGATTTCCACGATGGCAAAGTTATCGGTGCTGCTGTCGATGCTCAGTCCACCTAGGATAAACTGGGGATCATTGCCGGTTGAAAGGCCAGAAAAAAGGCCGCCGGAGACAGATAGGGAATTGATATTGGCCACCCCCCATTCCTCCTGGTTACCTTCGGCATTCCATTCGCCGAGCGAAGTATAGAGATTGAGGAGTTTGGGCGGATCCACGACCGGGTCGGTGTTTTGGGCGAAGAGGCTGGCCCCTCCCAGACCCAGAATCCCGAGGGACTTGGCGAGCAATTGCATTGGTTTCATTTTATTTGGTCTTTGTTAGTGTGATTTCATCCGATAGAAAATTTTCGGGTCGTCTTCCACCGGCGGGGTTAGGGTTTGCATAAATCCGTCGCCGATCAGGGGTGCGCCAATGCTGGTCCAGTTTTCCAAATCGGAAGTATGCTGGACTTCGTAGAGCACGCCGGGAACGGACTCAAATTGCAGAGTGAAAGCGCTCTCGATAAAGTCTCCGCTTAAGTCAGCAATCGGAGCAGGTGGAGGAGTTACGTTTGCCATGCCTGGGGTTGCCGAGAGGGAATAAGTGAAGTTCGGGTCTCCGTCAGAACTGCGGAGGCGGGCCACTCCTGAAGCCTGTTCGCCAAAGTCCACCCGGTCAATTTGACCTGCGTCTGGCGCAGTGAGGATGATGGAGTCCCCGCCCGCGCTGAGCTTAAACGGAACGTGGAGTTTCTGACGAAGGGTGGGATTATTTTGAGCCACTTCATCGTCAGCCCAAACGAGAAGATACCCCTTTGCCTGAATCGTAAAACCGTTAGGGATTCGGAATTGCAAGGGATTCGAGGGATCGTCGCTGAGATACCAGCCATCGAGTGAAACTGGAGTGGCGGTGGGATTGTAAAGCTCGAACCAGTCATCTGGATTCCCATCGACAGAGTCGAGAATTCCGCTCTCCGATGGATTCGAGGCCATCCATTCGTTGATTGCGAGCGCGGCCCAGATGTCTACTCCGGTGTAAGTGATATTGAGAGTTTCTGATCCCAAAATGCTCCCTGAGCGGTCAAGCGCTTCGATTAGAATGGTGTTGGCGCCCGGTTGAAGCGGCACCGTGCTTGCCCAATTCTTGAGGCTAACAAAGTCGGTCGTCAGGGGGATGCCATTGGCGGTGATGGTCGTAGTGGCGAGCGGCGCAGTCCCGCTGATTTTGGCAAAGATCTCCGCGTTGGTGTCGTTGGCGCTTACGGTGAAGGGAGCATTTTTCCCGGCAAGTTCTCCCTCTAGAAAAGTACGACGTTGGTTAATCCACCGATCAATGCTGAGATTATCCGGACCACTGGGTGCGAAGGGCGAGGTCACCGCGGCGTCGTTGTTCCGGAGAACCTGGAAGGTTTCAGCCATGATCTGCTGGGCCTCGCTGCCTGCGCTGGCATCAAAAAACCCGGCGAGAGATTCATCGAGTGCCTGCCAATAATTTCGCACCACGGACGGTTCATTATAGAGTCGTGTTATTCTGGGATCGACGTTGCCAGGGAAGAGGGGCGCATTCCAGGGATCGCCAAACACGCCGAGACCGACGTCCATATCCCAAACAATGACACCCCATTTTCCAGTCTTAAGAGACTCGAAGAGATAGGCATTTTTGGAGCCGGGATTTCCGAAGGTATCCCAATACGACCCCAGATCATTTGCTGCGAAAGTTCGCATCCACTGCCGTAAATCAGCCCGCGCTTCCATTGCTTCCGGAAATTGCGCCGCCGGAGCATTCGCGGTGTCGATCAGTCCGAAGATCCCGCTGAAGTCGTGCGCCGAATCGTGTCCGGCGCCGTGGCTCCAGGTCCATCGATAGCGAGGAATCTTGTATTCGTCGCCTGTCGTTCGGAAATGCTGGAGGCGGTTTGGGATCGAGGCGCCGTTGGAGATCATGACATTCCCGTTCGGTTCAAATTCGAACCACGGATTTGTCTTGGTGAGTCGCCCGCGATCCGGGAGCCACTCTTCCATCACATCACGGTTGGGCTTTTGGACATCTTCCATAATGAACTCATCGCGCTCGATGCCGTTGAGAAAGACGTGGACGTATCGTCGGTGAAGGTTTGGCAGACCCAGTTTTTCGAGAAACCAAAAAAGGAGGCGTTCCCGCTGCCGAGTGGCATCGCGCGTGGTCTCACGGTCGATGGTGAGGTTTTGCACATTGAGGAAAACCTCGTCCCCCGGAATGGAAATATTGTAGCCGGTGGCATTGCCAACGGGCGAATCGTAGATGGTCACCCCATTTTGGCTTCCCGCATATTGGACGCCACTATTATAGAAAACACGCCCGTCACTCACGAAGGTCGCGTCCAGTTCGAGGTTGCTGGACCGTTCACGGTTGCGCCACTCGGTGAGGGTATTATTGGTGATCCAGATCCGCATTGTGCTCAAGTCACCCTCCGGAGTTTCCTCGCCGACTTTCACTAAACACTCGCGCTTCGGAGCATCCACCGGGAAGCGTGAGATCACTCCCGGACTCGCGGAATCGATGCTGAGGAGTTGATAAGCGATCATTGTCCTCGCCGCTTGGGCCGGGATGGTTGCGCGGTAGAATCCCTCGCTCTCCGGCGTCATAATGATCTGTTCGGTAGAGTCGCTGGGGTCCTTCCGATAGCGCAGGCGGACTGAGCCGACGCCATCGGGATCAGTGACGCGCGCCCGGATTGTGATCGCTTCTCCGGCTTGGGGAAGCACGGGAAAATGGCTCACTTCGGTGATGGCGGGGCCAAGATTTTTGGTTTCAAAATTTGCCCTTCCGGGCGTCCCAAGACCATCGGGAATCGGCACCTCTCCTGCCGCTTCCAACCATCCGCCATTCAGCCCTAGCAGAATTTCCGGATCGCCCGAGACCCAGCGACAAGTTGCGCGTAAGGTCACTGTTGAACCGGGAGCGATTGATGGCAGGAGGTTCGATTCGATGAGATTGGCAAGGTCCCCACCGTCGGTGGCAACGACGTGCAGTGCCCCATCGGAGACGAAGCTAGGCTTATGCGTTCCGAGCAAATTCCACCCGCTGAGCCCGCTTGAAAAGTCGCCGTTCCCCACCAGATTTTCTCCGTTCACGATGACTTGGAAGTCATCCACGATGACCTCTCCTTTGCCCATCATCATGAAGAAACAACGCGTTGCCCGTGGCGCGTTTTGGTGACCTAAATCGAGCACTCCGGTATGTTCCAGCGTGATGCTGGTGGCTCGATCTGATTCATCTCCGCCGCGCCACGTAGGAGCGGCATTGTGATCCGCCCGATAGTCGAGTAGCTGTAGTGATGTGCCTCCGCCGTCGGGAGTCGATGGCCAGCGTCCGCTATCGAAGTAAGAAACTTCATCGACTACGACGCGGGCGGCATTGCGGAGCTCGATCCGCTCGCCGCGATTGGAAAGACTTCCCGTGTAGTCGCCCAAGACGGTCATCGCATCGAGGCCGGGGCGTTCTGTGAGAAGGCTGGCTCGGTTCTCGGCGATGACTAAAAATCCGCCCGCTGGAATGATGCTCTGCGCCGGGAAAGTAAACGCGATGCCATCACGCAGTTCCCAACCGCTGAGATCGATGGCCTCTGTTCCGAAGTTCGCCAGTTCGAGAAACTCGCCATTATTCTTGCCGCCGATGGGATGATAGTGAAGCTCATTGATCGTGATTTCACGGAGATGAGGCGCGGAATTTTCCAAGCCCGGCGTGGGACTTGCCAATTCTACCCAACGGGTCACGCCACCCCATGAATGGTCCGTTTCCTGTGCTCCCAAATCTTGCGCAGCTAGGACTTGCAAGCGATCTGGGGCACGGAGAAAAACCTCATCACCTGTTTCATCAAAGGTGAAGCCGAGGAGGTTGGCCGGAAAGGCAAGATAGGCACCGGGCTCAAGAATGGTCCCAGCCGGAATGGTGAAGCCGGGTAAGTCACGGTCGTTCGAAATGAAACAACCGGAGAGGTCCGCCTGATTAGGGCCGGGATTGAAAAACTCGACGAAGTCTCCTTCCAGCGGATTGCTTGCAGAGAGGGCTTCGCTGATGACAATCTTTGCAAGTGGTGAATCCGACGGGGGATCGACTCGACCCGGCGAGCCGCCGAATTGAGCGCTCGCGGACCAAGCTTCCACGCGGGATTCGCCAAACGAGGGTCGCGCTAAAACTAATGAATGGCCTGCACCATCGGCGGCGAGGGGCCAGCGAGGATCGTCACGGTATTCGGTTTCGAGGACGATTCCTCCCGATGCTTTGCGAAAGCGCACGAGGCCGGTTTTGTTAGAAAGATCTCCCCTCCAAGGGCCCAAAACCGGAACTCCTAAGTCAGGGTATGAAGCGGGATCAGCGGCGATGATCAGAAATTCGCCCCCTTCCAAGCGGACCCCTTCAGGGATTTCGAAATCAACCTCGCCTCGCAATTTCCAACCCGAAAGATTGACACTGATCGGACTGGAATTGGTGAGCTCGATAAACTCTCTCTTCTGAGAAATCTCCTCTGCGCCCGGGGGATGATAGTGGATTTCCGAAAGCACGACACTGGTCCGGCGAGTGCAGGGCCCGGTGAAACTTTGGGCCGAAAGCTCTCCCGCCAAGACGACCCCGATGAGGGGTGAGAACCTCCCCCATGAACGGAGAAAATCAAATTTGGGAGAGGGGAGTTTCACGGGAAGGGCGTGTAGTTTGGAGAGATGAAAATCCCCACTACGCGCGCTGGCGGAGTGGGGATGAAGATGGGGAAATTACTTACGGCGGCGGCGGAGCAGAAGCATGCCAGCGGCTAAACCTGAAAGGAGGGCACTGCTAGGCTCGGGAACGGCGGCCTGGAAGCGGATGTAATCGACCTCAAAGTTCTTTGCGGCATCGTTCCCGACCGGATCGAGGCGCATCGCGGTGATTGGAGCGCTGTTGAGAGTCGGAGCGCTGGTGAGATCGAGATTGAGAACCTGCCAGTTGTCCGCTTCTTCGGTGAGGGTAAGATTGTAGGTATCTCCTGCGAAGGCGCCCCCGCCTATGACCGTTTTGGTCCCAAGCGGTCCCACGCCAAGGTTTTGGGTGCTGTTGTTGAAGAAAAGTATGGTGCCATTACCGTCGTAAGATGCGCTGGTTGTTCCGGCGTCCTGCGGATTGCCGCTCAGTTGGCGGAAGCGGATCGTGACATTCGTCCAGCTTTCGCCCTCGGCAAAGGCGATCGCGCCGCCGCTGCGGGTGACCTGGGGATCGATATTAACATCGCTTGAAGTCAGGACGCCCGGTCCTCCACCCAAGGCGATGGCTTGCCCGAAGCCCGTTACGACGGCATTGGCGGGTGCCGCTGAGCCGGCCCAGCCTTCGGTATCACCGCCGGTATTAAATTCGAAAGCCACCAGAACGGCGGCGGCGGGTTGGATGAGAAGAACTGCGGCAGCCGCGGCTCCGATTGGGAATAGGTAGGTTTTCATGGGGTCGATTGGATTTTATCCGTTCGTATCCGTCCGAAAAGAAACGGTTCTTGGGGTCATTGTCAAGACTATTCGCTCGCATATGAAGCTGACTGTTCAGAATTTGCTAGCTTGAAACGGGGCAGAGTGGGGGTTCTTTGAGGGAAAAGGGAAAGGCGCTTACTGAATCTCACCTATCTGCCGTTCGGCTTCGTAGAGAACGATGGCGATGGCGGTGGCGAGGTTGAGGGAACGGGTGGAGCTTTTCTTCATGGGGATGCGGATGGCGCGGTCGTCGAGCCAGGATTCAGGGAGGCCTTTGGACTCACGGCCGAAGACGAGGAAGTCGTCGGCTTGGTAGGAAATGTCCCAAGCGGATTGTTTGGCTTTGGTGCTGAGGAGCCAGAAGCGGGCTTTGGGGTGGGTTTGGAGGAGTTGCTCGAAGTTTTCCCAGACGCGGAGGTCGACGTCTTTCCAGTAGTCGAGGCCGACGCGGCGGATTGTTTTTTCATCGAGCGAGAAGCCGAGGGGTTTGACGAGGTGGAGGGTCGCTCCGGTGGCGAGGGCGAGTCGTCCGGCGGCTCCGGTGTTGTGGGGGATTTCGGGTTCAACGAGGACAATGTTCATGGGGGGGCTGGGTGGAGAAGGAGTCGCGGCGCCCTCGCCGTTTGGAGAGTCGGGGAATGCTTTGGAGGAAGACGCGGGTATCAAAAAAGCGGGCCAATGAAGGACCCGCTTTTTTGAAAACTTGAGGAAGCCTCGTGGAGGGACTTAGACGGCGAGGGCCACGTTGATGCGGCGGCTTTTTTTGTCGAAGAAGACGTTCCCGGGCTGGAGTGCAAAGAGGGTGTGGTCCTTGCCCATGCCGACGTTGGTGCCGGGATGCCACTTAGTTCCGCGTTGGCGGATGAGAATGTTACCGGCACGGACGAGTTCGCCACCGAATTTTTTAACGCCGAGGCGTTTGCTGCGTGAGTCGCGTCCGTTTTTGACGGATCCCTGTCCTTTTTTATGAGCCATGACTAATAAATGGTAAGTGAGTTGGTGAATTAACCCTCGATCCCGGTGATCTTGAGCTTGGTGAGGTGGTGACGGAAACCGATGGTCTTGTGGAAACCTTTACGGCGCTTGAATTTGAAGGCGACGCCTTTTTTGCCGCGGTGTTGTTCGACGACCTTGGCGAGAACGCCTGCGCCTTCAACAGTGGGTGCGCCGACCTTGGTAGCGGTGCCATCGTTGATGAGGAGAACCTCACCGAACTTGATTTCGTCATCAGCTGCCACAGGGAGCTTGTCGACACTGATGGTGTCACCTTCTTGCACGCGGTATTGTTTACCGCCGGTTTTGAAAATTGCGTAGGCCATGGTTGAGGTCAGCTGAAGTTGGAGTGCGTCGGAAAAGGGAGAAAGTCCACCTGTCGTTCGCGGGGCGGGAATTCACCACAGAGGAACGAAACGAGCAAGGTTTTTTTGAAAATAAAGCGGGGGATTTTTTGGATCAGGCGGTCTGGTTCGAGGGTCCGGCTTGCTTTGGCCTGCCAGAAGCTTTATTTTACCATGAAATGCCGCTGCCTGTCCATCTTTCCAATGCGGAGGAAACCCACGCTCTCGGGCGGGAGCTTGGTGAGGCGGCGGGGCCGGGTGAGGTGATTGCTCTCTTGGGAGATCTCGGGGCGGGAAAAACGACGCTGACGCAAGGGATTGTGCGGGCCCTGGGGTATGAGCAGGAGGTGACGAGCCCGACCTTTTCGTTGGTGCAGGAGTATCGCGGCGGGCGATTGGAGATTTTCCATTTCGATTTTTACCGGGTCGAGGAGGAGCACGAGCTGCTCGACCTTGGCTGGGATGACTATCTCGAGCGGGGCGGCGTGGTGATTGTGGAATGGCCGTCGCTGTTCCCTGAATTATTACCGCCGGGGACGAAGTGGATTCGGCTGAGTCATCGGGAAAAGGGACGATTTGCGGAGCTGTCCGGGCCGGATTGCGCATAAATCGCGAAAGTTTTTTGCAAATCCGAGAGATTTTGAAGGTTTTTAATACGAGAAGCCGAAGGATTGGGGTCGAGATCGGTAAAGAGCCAGCGGGAAGAGCCTCGGCGTTTGGAAACGGCCTTTCGATCTGCCGTGATTCTTTCGAAGGCGCGTTAGGCAGTCTGGGCGGTAAGGTCGAAGACGCCGCCGACGCGGTGGGCGAGGTCGAGGTCGTGGGTCACGACGACGAGGGTGACGCCTTGTTCTTGGTGGAGTTCGAGGAGGAGGTCGGCGACTTTGCTGCCGGTTTCGCCATCGAGGGCGCCGGTGGGTTCGTCGGCGAGGATGACGCGGGGTTGGTTGATGAGGGCGCGGGCGACGGCGGTGCGTTGTTTTTCGCCGCCGGAGAGTTCGCCGGGGCGGTGGTTGAGGCGGTGGCCGAGGCCGACGCGCTCGAGGAGGGCGGTGGCGCGGGCGCGGGTTTCGTCCTCGCTTTCGTTCCATCCGCCGGCGAGTCGGGGAGTGAGGACGTTTTCCATCACGGTGAGTTGGGGAAGGAGGTGATGTTGTTGGAAAACAAAGCCGAGTTCCTGATTGCGGAAGCGGGCGGCTTCCTTTTCGGTCATTTGGGCGAGGTCCTCGCCGCCGATCACGACCGATCCGCTGGTGGCGGGGAGAAGGGCGCCGAGGACGTTCAGGAGGGTCGTTTTCCCGCTCCCGGAGGGGCCGACGACGGCGGTGGCGGAGCCCTCGGCGACCGAGAAGTTGAGACCCTCGAGCACTTTGACGATTTCGCCGGGAGTTTCGAATTGCACCACGAGGTCTTTCACTTGAATCATGGCGATACTTTAGTCATCATTGAGCATGAGCCAAATCATTTGCCCGGATTGTTGGGGGACGTTCGCGCCCGTTCCGAATTCCAAGACGGGCGTGGTTGAGTGCCGAGTTTCAGAGAGACTCGGACTGAAGTCCAAGCTATGCTAGGCCGACGGCTTTGCGGACGCGGTCGAGGACGAGGGTGGCTTCCTCGCGGGCTTTTTCGGCCCCGGCCTTTAAGACGGAGTCGATTTCGTCGGGGTTGGCGACAAGTTCTTGGCGACGGGCGCGCATGGGAGCGAAGTAATCCCAGTAGGCTTCGGCGAGGCGTTTTTTGAAGTCGCCGTATCCGCAGCCGCCGTTTTGGTAGTCGGTGATCATTTGCTGATACTCGGGTTCCTCGGCGAAGAGTTGGTAGAGGGCGAGGATGATGGAGTTCTCGGTGGGTTTGGGATCTTCAACCGGGGTGGAGTCGGTCTCGATCCGCATGATGAGCTTCTTCGAGGGCTTTTCGTCCCCGAAGATAGGAAGGGTGTTGTTGTAGCTCTTGCTCATTTTTTCGCCATCGAGTCCGGGGACTTTGGAGGTGGCTTCGCGGATGCGGGCGGTGGGCAGGACGAGGGTGCCTTCACCGTATTGGTCGTTGATTTTGCCGACGAGGTCGCGGGTCACTTCGAGGTGCTGCTTTTGGTCCTCACCGACGGGGACGACGTTGGCGTCATAGAGGAGAATATCGGCGGCCATGAGCGCGGGGTAGGCGAAGAGGGCGTGGTTGGCGGAGAAGCCTTTCGCGATCTTGTCCTTATAAGAGTGGCAGCGCTCCAGCAGGCCCATGGGGCAGACGGTGGAGAGGATCCAGGCGAGCTCGTTGACTTCGGGGACGGCGCTTTGCTTGAAAAAGACGCCTTTTGAGGGGTCGAATCCGCAGGCGAGGAAATCGAGGGCGACATTGCGGACGTTTTCGCGGAGGGCGGCGGCATCGTGCGTGGTGGTCATCGCGTGGTAGTCGGCTATGAAATAATAGCCGTCTCCTTCGCCTTGGGCGTCGATGGCAGGCTTGATGGCACCGAAGTAATTGCCGATGTGGAGCCGACCGCTGGGCTGGAGGCCCGTCAAAATTCGCATGGGCGGGAATTACCCATTTTCGATCAAAAGCGAAAGACCAAAACCCAAGGGGATTGGATTCCACCTTGAAAGATCGCTTTGCCGCGGGCACCTTTGCGTCGTGTTCAAGCCCCGTTGGAAAAAAGAGGCACTCTTGTTGCTGAAAGCAGCCAAGAAGTTTCTCAACTACAAACGCGATCTTCTCGCCGAAGACCGCATCTCGGAAATTGAGTCGCGTCGCACCGACCTCAAGGTGGCGATCAAGGCGAAGGATCAGGATGCGGTGAAGGAAGCTTCCAAGCAATTGCGCAATACCTGTGAGAAATCCCTCGCTCATTATCGCCAGCCGGATTGGCTCGCCGAGAACATCGAAGTGTTCTGGGTCGCGATCGTGGTGGCTCTGGGAATCCGCGCGTTTTTCCTTCAGCCCTTCCGTATTCCAACCGGTTCAATGCAGCCTTCGCTGAATGGTATTGTCGCGACGGAGATGCATGAGAAGGAAGATTGGAGCAAGCCATGGATTGGCCAGCAGGGCATCGACTTCCTGATCAAGGGACGGTCTTATCACAACATCGTGGCGGAGAAGGATCTCACGGTGAAGTCGTTGGAAGAGGATGGCATCAAGGACTCCAGCTTTTTCCTCTTCTCCAGCACCACCTTGACCTTCACCGATGGTTCCGAGGTGAAGATTGGATGTCCGATGAATGAGGCGATGAGCATTGGCTCGATTCGGCAAATTTTTCTCGGTGGCCAGCAGGGCGGCAGATTGCGTTCCGGAGTGCACTTCAAAAAAGGGGATCCCATTTTCCAGGGCTATCTCACTTCCGGCGACCTCGTCCTGGTCGACAAGGTTTCGTATCATTTCCGCAATCCCAAGCGGGGTGAATCGTTCGTCTTCGACACGCGTGGGATTGACACCAGCGGATCGGGCAAGAAGAACATGAGCAGCCAGCAAGGTGGCACGCACTATATTAAGCGTCTGGTGGCTGTTCCCGGTGATACTGTTCAGGTCAAAGCGCCGGATCTCTGGATCAATGGTGAGCCCGCCAAGGAAGAGACGATTCGTCGGGTCGCTGATCGTGCAAAGGATGCCAAGGGCGACCTTTATCCGGGATATACCAATCCGCCGGGCCGTGGTTACCCCACGGAGTTTAGGGATCCAGATCACATTGAGACCTTGATGGATCCCGAGGGGAAGACCAATTATCGCGAATACTTTGCGATGGGTGACAACTCACCCAATAGTCTCGATTCACGATTCTGGGGCATGGTGAAACAACACAATCTTGTCGGGCCCGCCTACCTTGCCCTCTGGCCCTTTACGAGCGGGCATTGGGGTCTGATCAAGTAACGTTCCTGATGCCTGCCGAGCCTACCGCCGCCGAGATCACCAAGAAAGCGAAGTCGAATCTCGCCTTCGCATTACAGTGTGTTCCTGCGGACCGTCGTGAGCATTTGGTAACCTTTTATGCCTTCTGTCGGGTCATCGATGATCTCGCGGATGATCTTGAGCTTCCGATCGCGGAGAAGAAGGCCGGCTTGGCGAAGTGGAAGGAAGTCTTCGAGACTAGCACCGTGAATGCATCGTTGGCCTTGCCCGACCTTCAGGAGAACGCGCTTAAAGTACGAGATCTTTACGAAATTCCGTCGGAGTATTTTACGAATGTCATTGAGGGCTGTCAGATGGACCTCGTGCCGCAGCGATTTGAGACCTGGGAAGAGCTGCAGAAATACACCTACCGGGTGGCCTCATCGGTAGGGTTGGTTTGCCTGCCGCTTTTTAAAGCGGACCCCAAGCGGGCCCACGAGTATGCCGTGACCTTGGGTCATGCCTTGCAGCTCACGAACATCCTTCGCGATATCGGGGAGGACCTTACGAATGGAGCGCGCATTTATGTGCCGCTTCATGATCTGGGTCGCTTCCAATATACCGAATGTGATTTGCTTGGTCGCGTGCATGATGACCGCTTCATGGCCTTCATGAGTGATCAGGCGGACCGGGCGGAGGCTCTCTATGCCAAGGCGACCGAGTTGTTGCCGAAGGAGGATTACAAGGCCTTGTTGGCACCGAGGATTATGCACCGGATTTACCACACGCTCTTAGGAAAGATGCGTGAGGACAACTTCCGGGTTCTCGACCGCAGGTATCGTCTTAACAAATTCCAAAAGCTCGCGCTTTTGGTGTCCGAACGATTTTCGTAAGGCCTTGATTTCGGCGAATTTTGTTGGGACTTCTAAAGTTGCGATTCGATGAAGCGGGCGAAGAAACGTTTGTAACCTGGAGCAAGGACCTCGGGGAGAATCTTGAGTGTGATTTCGCGGGCCTTGGTAAGGTCGCGGCGGAACATGAGGGTTTGCTCGCGGGCGAAGGCGGGGGAGTCAAGGTGGAGGTTGATCTCGTCGTTGATGAAGAAGGAGCGGTTGTCGAGATTGGCGGAGCCGACGATGCTGAAGCGGCCGTCGGCGACGAGGAGCTTGCAGTGCATCATGGTGGGCACGTATTCATAGATGCGGATTCCGCTTTTGAGGAAAGGAGCCCAATAATTCTGCGAGGCGTAGCGAGTGGGTTTGGAGTCGACAAGGTGGTTGGGAACGAGGACTTCGATCTTCACGCCGCGGGCGGCGGCACGGAGGAGGGCGTTCCGGAAGTCGGTGTTGGGAACGAAGTAGGATTGTTCCATGACGAGTGATTCGCGGGCACCATTGATGGCAGCGAGGAAGGAGTGGGCGATGGCTTGGGTGTCATCGAAGGGACTATCGGAGAGAACTTGGACGCGATCGGAACCTGCGGAGGGGAGGGAAGGAAAGTACAAGATCCCTCGTAGTTCGGTGCCGGTGAGTTCCTTCCAGTTCTCGTTGAAGGATTTCTGGAAGAGGGTGACGGCGGGGCCGCGGACTTCGTATTGGGTATCCCGCCAGTGTTGTGGGCTGTGGGCGTTCCCGCTCCAGGCGTGGGCGAACCCGGCTCCCCCGGTGAAGGCGATGTGGCCGTCGACGACGAGGATTTTACGATGGGTGCGGTTGTTGGAGCGTTGTGGGAAGAAGTAATTGACGGGGTGGAAGAAGTGAAGATCGACACCGGCTTCGCGGAGGAACTTGAGGTTGTCCTTTCCAGCTTTTCGGGAGCCGACCTTGTCGAGGATCATGTGGACGGCCACTCCTTCGCGGGCTTTGGCGGCGAGAGCATCGCTGAATTCCCGGGTGACGGGGGCATCAACGAAAGCAAAGGTTTCGAAGGTGATGGTGCGTTTGGCCTTCTTCACGGCTGCGAGCATCGGTGGGAAGAAAGAGTCTCCGTTGGGAAGGGTGCGGACCTTGTTGCCGGAGATCCAGGGAGTGTGTGCGACCTTGGCCATTTCCGGCGCAAATTCCTTGGAGCGAATCGGGACGGAGAGACCGACTGTCTGGTCGACAGTGGTGTTGAAGCACGAGGGTGTGCTGAGAAGGGAGAGCAGGAGAAGGGCGCGTTTAGCGGCCTTCCGCAAGACGTTCGGCGAGCACTTCAGGGAGGCCTGCGGCACGAATCTTCTGCTGGGTTGTGGCGAGGTCATATTCCACACGGCGGAAACTTACGGTGGCGGTGGGAATGTCATAGATGGCGTAACAAGCACGCCAATCCCCATCGCGTGGTTGGCCCACGGATCCGGTGTTGATGAAATATTTCATCCCGGATTCGATGACGATGGAATCTCCTTCAACCTCGGCAACGCGGCTATCGCGAATGAAGATGCGGGGCACGTGGGTGTGTCCATGAAAACAGAGGTTGGTAAATTGATAGGAGAAGTTCGACATGGCATCGAACTTGTTGGTGACGTAGTTCCACGATTGAGGTTGATCGAGGGTGGAGTGAACGACGGTGAAGTCCTCGACCTGACGGACCATGCGGATGTTGCGGAGCCAGGTGCGCTGGTCTTCGTTGAGCTGTTGACGGGTCCACGCAAGGGCGGAGGCGGCGACAGGATTCATGGTGTCCAGACAATGATCACCGGAGGCGTCTTCGTCGTGGTTTCCTTTGACGACCGGCCAGTTGTTGGTGCGGATGATTTCAAGACAGGCGAAGGGATCGGCATTGTAGCCCACGATGTCTCCCATGCAGACGTGATCGGTGCAGCCCTGCTTGGAGGCGTCCTGAAGGACGGCTTCGAGAGCTTCGAGGTTGGCGTGGATATCTCCGAAAAGGGCAATACGCATGACGCGAGGAATAGGGGACGGAAAGAGTTGCGGGGAGGGCGGGGAGTGTAAAGGTTAGATTACAATTCTTGGTCCTTTGAATCTCAGGGGTGTGAAGGGATGGTCTGCTCTACAAAGGAATCATTCGCAGAGTGGGGCCAGTCCGGGGCTCTTGGAAAGGGCCTTGGGGATCACTCTTGTCCCGGGGAGTTGGGGAAGGTTTTGGGTGGGAGGATCTTGGACGAATCAACTGCGCGTCGCCAGTTGTTGTCATAGATCCGGGGCTTGGATCCGGGTTTGAAGGGGTTGAGATTGTCGGGGACGTGGAGCTCTTCGATGAGGGACTTGAGAACCTTGTCGAGATCGCCGCCGTAGTATCCGTCATCTTGAACGCGCGGGCGGTAGTTGTAGAGATCCTTGTAGGCCTGTTCCTTGTCGACAAAGACTTCGCCCAGTTTGACCTTGAGGGCGTTTTCAGGAAGGTCGGGATTGGTGGAGAGGCAGAAGAGAATGCAGCGGAAGGTCGGGGTTGAGAGGTGGCGGCGATTCTCGATGAGCATTTGCGCGGCGATGTCCAGCGCTTCGATTTCGCGACCCGGGATGCGGGCGAGGATGTAAAGGTAGCTCCGTTTGTAGAATGAGTTTCCGTACTGGGCCGCCATTTTGTAGGCGGCGGCGGCGCGGGCGAGGTCGGGGCGCTTGAGGGGATTTGACCAAAGCCTGCCGATTTCCGACCAGAGGCTGGGGTCCTCTGGGAGCATGGTGAGGCCTTTGTGGTAGAAGGCATCGCCGGCCTCGAGGAATTCGCGCTCGAGGAACTGTCGGCGGATGGGGCTGAGGTCCTCGTTGGTGCGGGCCCAGGCGGCGGCGTTGTAGGCGAGGTGCCAGCCGCCGTGATCCCAGTAGAATTTGTTGTAGGGATCGAGGGTGGTGATCATTTCGTATTGCTTCTTGAGATCATACCATTCCTTTTCTTCGAAGTGTTTTTGGGCGGCGAGGCTCATGGTGGAGGCCATGACGGTGCGCAATCCGCCGAGAACGCCGGCGAGGCTGGTTTGTCCCATTTGTCCCCAGGCTTCTTGTGAGATGGGTGGGGGAATGGCCTTCCGTTCCCGGAGTTCCTCGGTGAGTTTCTGCTCCACCGGCATGCGCAAGTATCCGGTGCCAGCGATGCCACAGGCGACGACGATGAGGTTGCGAAGAGTCTTGAGCGACATGATGAAAACGAATTGTTAGAATTCCTTGTCGGAGAAGACAAACCAGGAGAGGACGGTGTAGATGCCGACGTAGAGAAGGGTCAGTCCGCCCAGTTTCATCATGTCATCGACGAGGATTTCCTGGGCGCGCGCCGAGGCGTCGGCAATCGCTTCGAAGAGTTGGAAGTCGGGGAAGACCAGTGAGATGAGGGTGCCCAGAATACGGTCGGCGAGGCCGGGGGCTTCGCCAAAATCGGCGGCGTTGAAGATGCCATCACGGGCGATGGATTGGAAGGAGCCGATGATCCAAATCATGAATCCCGAAGCGATGGTGAAGAGGGTGGAGGTTGAGAAGGTGGAGATGAGGAGGGCGACGGCAGCGAGGACGCAGGCTTTGCTGAAGTGGGCGAGGACGCCGTATTGGAGGAGGATGGTGGGACCATGCTTGGCGACTTCGGCCTGGCCACGGGCGATCTCGGTTTTGGGGAGGCCCATTTCGGTGAGGTAGTGGCCGAGATTGGCGGAGATCGCTGCGGTCCGGTAGTGGAGGGTGACGACGAGCAGGAGGTCCATCACGAGCATGGCGATGAAAAGGACGGAGATGACGCCGAGGAGTTTCCCGACAAGGTAGTCGAGTCGTGGGACCGGTTTGGAGAGGATGGTGTAAAGGGTCCGGTCCTCGATGTCGGAGGGAATGAGGAGGGCGGTGAAGATGATGGCGAAGAGCGAGGTGAAGAACATCATGGTGCCGAGGCAGATGTTCTTGTGCATGCGGAGTTGTTGTTCGGGGACCATTGTTTCCGGTCCTTCGTAAAAGATATTATCGAAGAACTGGAGCCCGACAAAGAGGAGGGCGATGGGGGCGAGGAAGTAGAAGACCTTCATGCGCACCAGCTGGGTGACCGTGCTGGAGGCGATAATGAGGACCCGGCGGGGTGAGAAGAAGGATGTCTTGGAAGGACTGCTCATGGTGGAGATGGAGGACCGGAAAGTGTTACTTTGAGAGGCGCTGGCGCACTTTGGGGACCCGCTTGTTGCTGGTCTCTTTAAGGAAAAGGCTCTCGAGGGTGGTGCGGGGGTTGCCTTCGGAGATGAGATTCACGTCGTGGGTGACATCGACCAAGGTGCGGATTTGGTCGAGGAGTTCTTCAGAGGCATTTTCGAGAACGATCTCGGTGCGATCGTGCATGGAGATGAGGTCGTCGAGGCGGCCTTCGTTGACGAGGGCTCCTTCGTGCATGATGCCGACGCGGTCGCAGATTTCCTGCACCTGTTCGAGGAGGTGGGAGCAGAGGAAGACGGTGATGCCCCGGGATTTGAGTTCGAGAATGAGGTCCCGAATTTGGCGGGAGCCGGCGGGGTCGACGCCGGCGGTGGGTTCGTCGAGAATGACGAGCTGGGGATCCTGGACGAGGGCTTGGGCTAGGCCGATGCGCTGGAGCATTCCTTTGGAGAATCCACGGAGACGGCGATCGCGGGCGTCTTGCAGGCCGACGAGTTCGAGCATTTCTTCGACCCGGTTGCGAAGGTCGCGCCCGCGCATGCCGCAGAGTTTGCCATAGAATCTGACGGTTTCGGCCGCGGTCAGGTGCTTGTAGAAGTAGGGATTTTCCGGGAGGAAGCCTACGTCATTGCGTGAGTCGACCTTGAGGGAATCGCGTCCGAAGATGGAACAGCGTCCGGAGGTTGGGCGGACGAGTCCGAGAACGGCCTTCATCGTGGTCGACTTCCCGGAGCCGTTGGGCCCGATGAGTCCGTAGACTTCGCCCGGAGCGATACGGAGCGAGACTTCGTCGACGGCGCGCACTTCTTTCCCGCGGAAAGGACCTTTGAAATCCTTGACCAATTGGTGCACTTCGACTGCCGCGACATCACTCATCTCAGGACACTCTAGCGATCTGGCCCCGCGGTGCAAGTGAGGTCATTCAACTTCGTGATTGCGTCCTCAAAATTCGAGCTCGTTCTCGTGAGGCATGAAGAAATTACGATTATCGATGATGGGAATGATGAGCGGATTGAAGGTGATTGCACAGATTACCACTGGGCAGTGGTGAACTTGGGGGGTGGAAGTGCGGTTTGGTTTGGTGAGGGCACGACAAAAAAAGACCCGCGGTGAGGCGGGCCTTTTTGAAAAAAGATGCTTAAGACTGGCTTACCAACCTCCGTTATCATTGCCACCGCGACGATCACGATCACGATCACGGCCACCGCCGCCACCGCCGCCACCGCCGCGACGATCACCGCCGCCACCGCCGCCGCCACGACGATCACCGCCGCCGCCACCGCCGCCGCCGCCGCCACCGTATCCACCACCACCACCACCACCACCACCACCGCCGCCACCGCCGCCACCGCCACGGCGATCACCGCCGCCACCGCCACCGCGGTTCTGCTGGGGACGACGCTCTTCGGCTTCGTTCACGCGGAGGTTACGACCCTGGAGGTCGAATCCGTCCATTTCTTCGATGGACTTGCGGGCAAGGTCATCATCAGCCAATGTGATGAAGGCAAATCCGCGTGGGCGGTTTGTCTCACGATCAAGAGGGATGAAGAGGTCTTCGATGGTTCCGTAAGCTGCGAATGCTTCACGAATGTCCTCATCTGAGGCACTAAAGGGCAAATTGCCGAGATACAGTTTCATAGTCTTTGAGATAAAAAACGTAGCCAGAACAACAATTCCTTCCAGCTACGTGTGAACAAGTTAGTGAGAAAATTTCAAATAGCGAGACTTGATCTTACAAATTTCTTGGCGCGATATCTCAGGATGGGCGATGACTTGTTAAAGAACATTCTTTTGCAGCCTCGTCTGAGTGGTCGTGCGGAAGGGGGCGGCAGTTGGGGCAGGGGGAGGTCCATTCAATTTCGCCGGTGGTGTAGGTCTCCTGTTTCCAGATGGGGACGCGGGCTTTGATGGCGTCGATGAGGAAACGGTTGGCGTCGAAGGCGGCTTCGCGGTGGGGTGAAGAGGTCAGGGTCACGACGGCGCAGTCGCCGATCGCGAGGGTGCCGACGCGGTGGATCGCGAGGGCCTTGGTGATGGGGAATTTCGCCATGGTCTCGGCGAGGATGCGCTGCCCTTCCTTGGTTGCGAGAACGGGGTGGTGGGTGTAGTGGAGTTGTTCGACGTCACGGCCTTCGTGATGGTTACGAACGAGGCCTTCAAAGATGACGAGGGCACCGCAGGTGGGATCGGCCATCTCTGCTCTGAGAGAGGAGAGGTCGATTTCGGAATCCTGAATCTTGAACATGGTCTTGGGGATCTAACCTCCGGCGAAGGGAGGCATAAAGGCGATGGTTTGGGCGGCGGCGATGGGAGTGGTCCAGTCGGCGAATTCGTTGTCGATGGCAGGCTTAATGTGGGGGAGATCGAGAGTGAAGCCGTGACGGAGACGAACTTCTTCCCAAAGTCCGGAGAGAGTGGCGGCGGAAGTACGAAGAACCTCGGAGTGGGTGCCCGCTTCCTGGGAGAGCTTGGCGAAGTATTCGATTTTGAGTTCCTTTTCAACTGGGCCGTGTTGGTGAAGGAGTTCGAGTTCTACGAGGTGTTCGGGACGGTTGAGATTGAGGAGAGATTGGGGATCGGAGGGAGTGAGCTCAGTTCGGTTGAGCGAAGTGAGAAAACGGCGGGCGCAGCGGCGGTTTTCGGCGATCACTTCGTCGAGTCGGACGGCGGCCGAGGGCGAGTAGAGGGCGCAGAGGGGTTCGGGATGATTGTCGAGCGGGTTGAGAAAGCAGGTGACGTCCTTTTTGGGATCGTGGTTTTCGACGAGGGAAGCGAGATCTTCTTTTTGAAGGCGGGGAAGGTCGACCGCGATGAGGAGCCAGTTGGAAGAGGGATCGCTTTTGAAGGCGGCTTGAAGGCCACCGAGAGGGCCGGGAGAGGGTTCTAGGTCGGGGAGGAGATGAACATTGAACGTTGAACTCTGAATGTTGAACTCTGAATGTGGGAGAGAGGGGTGGGCGACGGAGAGGTAGATCTCTTTGGTGAGCGGCTGGATGAGGTTGAGGAGGCGGTCGAGGAGGGTTTGGCCGCCGATTTGGAGGGAGGCCTTATCGGTGCCCATGCGGGAGGATTTTCCGCCGGTGAGGATGAGTGCTTTCATGCTTGGTAGTCAGACTTTCCGCCTGTTTTTTTGAGGAGCTTGAGTTCGCTGATGACAATGGCGGGATTCGCGGCCTTGCACATATCGTAGAGAGTGAGGGCGGCGATGGAGGCGCCGGTGAGAGCCTCCATCTCGACGCCGGTGCGGGAGGTCGTCTTGGTGGTGGCGGTGATGAGGAGGGTTTCGTCATCGTGCGGGGTTATTTCGATCTTGGCCGAGTCGAGTGGGAGCGGGTGGCAAAGCGGGATGAGGTCCGAGGTCTTCTTGGTGCCGGAAATGCCGGCGAGAATGGCGGTGTGGAGGACCGGGCCCTTTTTGTTCTTGAGCTCACCGTGATCCATTTGCGCGATGAGTTCCTTGCCGATCTTGACGAGGCAGGTCGCGGTGGCGATGCGGACGGTTTCTGCCTTGGCCGAAACATCGACCATGCGCGGTTGATTGGAGTCATCTAGGTGGGTGAGCTCGGCCATGGTGTGAGCTTGCACGCGGGGCGGGGGAAGTCAAATCCGGGGAGGCAGATTTGATCGCCGTTGAGTTCGAAAACGGTGAGGCCGTCGTGGAGAACTTGTTTTTCGATTGGCGGTGAGGGTGGTTTTCCCTGTAGGGTTTTGAAGATGTCCTTCCGCCCCATTCTGCTTTTGCAGTCCGAGTTCAAGTTATTCGGGGGCGCTCACTGTTTGGCGCTGTTGGTGACGGTGTGTTTGGCGATTGGCTTGACCCGGTTTGCGAGGTCGAAGCCGGACGAGAAGATTTTGAAGAGGGTGCGCTACACGATGGCGGGCTTGTTGGTGATGGCAGTGGCCTTGGATCCGATTTTGACCTTGCGTCGATATGGCATGGGGGAGGTTGGCTGGGGATTGGTGGTGGACTCGTCGTTGCCCCTTTATTTGTGCGATGTCGTTTCGGTTTTTCTGGCGTATGCCTTGGTGACCAAGAGCCAGCGGGTGACTGAGATTGGTTACCTTTGGGGATGTGCGGGGACGGTGCAGGGGCTGATCACGCCGACCGTATGTTTCGATTGGAAGTCGATTGAGTTCTATATTTTCTTCCTTCAGCACGGTGGCGTTCCGGTGGCGGCGGTATTTTTGGTTTGGGGACTCAAGATTGTCCCGAAGAAGGGGGCTTGGGTTCGGGCTCTGTATTGGAGTTGGGGATACATGGCGATTGTGATGACGATCAATTGGATGATTGGGAAAAATTATGGGTTCCTGAACGGACTGCCGGAGGTGAATACCCTTTTTTCCTATATGGGGCCATATCCGCTTTGCCTGATCACGCTGCAAGTGGTGGCGTTCATTCTATATTTCATTCTGCTGAAAATCGCGCCTAAAGAGGGTGGCGAATCTTGAGTCGGATGAGAGTTCGGATCACCGTCTCTTTCGGAGTGCGGGGAGGAAGTTGATCTTGGTGGCATTGAAGCCCCCTCTCCAACGGTTTTTTTGTTGAGTCGGGTGGCTGGAGCGGGCAGTGATACGGGGCGATGACTGTGCGGCAATACCGTCCTGAGATCGACGGGCTGCGGGCTCTGTCGGTTTTGGGAGTGGTGTTTTTTCATCTCGGGCTTTCGGTGCCGGGGGGATTTGTGGGGGTGGATGTCTTTTTCGTGATTTCGGGGTATTTGATCACGGGGATTCTTTTGCGAAACCTGAGAGAAGGCCGGCTTTCGTTGTGGGATTTTTGGGCACGGCGGGTGCGGCGGATTGCCCCGGCGGCGGTGGCGATGGTGTTGGGGACTTTGGCCTTGGGGGCTTATCTTTCAACGCCGGCGGGTTTTGAGAGTCTGGGACGGACCTTGGTGGCGCATGTCCTCTTTGCCTCGAACTGTTATTTTTCGCAGGATCAGGGCTATTTTGCGGAGAGTGCGGATGCCTTGCCGCTCTTGCATACTTGGTCGCTGGCGGTGGAGGAGCAGTTCTATCTCATTTTCCCGTTGGTGCTCATGGGGGTGTGGCGGTGGCGGCCCCGATGGGTCATGCCGGTGATGGTGGGGTTGGCGGTTTGGTCGCTGGGGTGGAGCCATTTGAAAGTGCAGTGGAATGTCCGGGAGGCCTTTTTTTTGCTGCCACCGCGCGGATGGGAATTGTTGGCGGGAGGGATTTTGGCGGGCTTTCCGTCTTGGAATTTGAAGCCGCTGGTAAAGGAGGTTTTGTCGAGTCTGGGGCTCGCACTGATCGTGGTGGCGATGATGTTTTACGGAAAGGAGACGGTCTTTCCGGCTGAGGGCGCTTTGCCGCCGGTGTTGGGAGCGGTCCTCTTTATTGGGGCGAACGAGGGGGGACGGACCTCGTTGGGGAGGCTCTTGAGTGTGCGTCCGGTGGTGGTGATTGGCCTGATGTCCTATTCACTCTATCTCTGGCATTGGCCCTTGTTTGTTTTTGCCAAGATGGTGAATCACGATCTCACGTGGGGTTGGCAGGTTACGGTTTTAGGGGCGTCGTTGGTGATGGCTTGGTTGTCGTGGAAGTTTGTCGAGACTCCGTTTCGGACGGGTGGGATGTTGAAGACGGCGCCGCGGAGTTTGGCCTTTGCGGGGGTCACGATGACGGTCTTGTTGGTGGTGGCGGCAGGGATGCAGTTGAGTGGGGGATTGCCGCAGCGGTTCTCGGAGAACGTTCGGGTGATGATGGCGGATGTTGATTGGGAAGGGGCGGAGTTGACGGCGGAGGAAGGGCTGCCAGTGGTGTTGGGAGTGAAGGAGTCGGAGCGGGTCGACTTTGTGTTGTGGGGGGATAGCCACGGGGTGGCGGCGACGCCGGGCTTGGAGGCCGCGGCGGTGAAAGTCGGGATGCGGGGTTGGGCCTTTTTGAACAACGGGACTCCTCCGCTGACCGGGGTTTGGACGGCGGATATGAATGCGGAGCAGGGGCGGGTGATGGCGGAGTTGAACGAAGTGATTTTGCAGAAAATCATTGCGAGTGGGACGAAGAATTTGATCTTGGCGAGTCGCTGGGTGAGTCGGTGCGAGGGCTACAATGATCTTGAGATGGTGGACTTCCCGCAGGTCTCACGGTTCGCGCCGATGTTGGTGGCGCGGGAGAATGCGGAGCCTGGTTTTGAGGAATCAGCGGGGCTTCTGCGGAATCGCTTGATTGCGATGAGCGAGCGCTTGAAGAGGCACGGCATTGCGCTTTGGGTTTTCCAGCAGGTGCCCGAGAGTACGGTGGGGAAGGCTGCGGAGCGCTTTTATGCCGCGACGAGGTTTCCATTGTTGTATTCCTTGGCGGAGCGGGCGACGTCGTATGAGTTTCATCAAGAGCGCGAGAGCCGGACAATGGCGGAGTTTGCGAAACTTCCCGAGGGGACGGTGCGGATCATTGATCCCACGGCGGCCTTTTTTCCGGAGGGTTCGGAGGGAGATCTCAAGCTCTTCGCGGAGCGATCGTATTATCGTGATGATGATCACTTAAGCCGGTTTGGCTCGGTGCATTATCTCGCGCCGGTTTTCGAGAAGGTGCTGCCGATGATGCGGGGCGAGTGAGCTCTATTCGGCGGTGTTTTCGTGGAGCTTGAGGGCGCTTTCGGTGTCCATGCGAAGGTTTTCGAGCGAGGATTGTTGCGCGAGCTCCTTTTGGCGAAGGAGGGCGAAGGCCTCGAGTCCCTCTCCGGCGGGAGCGACGGGGAAGTCGCTTTGAAAGAATTTATCGGGATCGAGGCGATTGGGAGCGGGAGTGGTCGGGGTGTTGAGGGTGGTTCCGGCGATTTCTTCGTGTTGGATGTCGATGGCGGCGCCTTCTCGGATTTCGAAGTAGAGGTCGGAGGCGAGAGTGCCGAGGGTTTCGTCGCGCGCGATTTGTTCGCCGACGCGGACCTTGATCGTGGCGAGGCCGGCGTAGAGGGTTTGGATGATGTCGCCGTTGGGGAGACGGTGGCCGAGGAGGACGGCTTTTCCGGGGTAACCGGCGGGGTCGCCCGTGTAGAGGACGAGTCCGTGACCACTGGCGGTGGCGGTGGTGGGGCGGTTGAAGTGACGGGCGGTGGGAAGGCGGAAGCGTTCCATGGGGCTGAGCTGGCTGAGGTTGGGCTCGAATTCAGCGGTCCAGAATTCAGGGTCTTTCCCCTCGTCCTTCCCCTTGATGGCGATGGGATAGCCCGCGACGGAGTCGGCTTCCTGCGGGAGGCGGAGGGAGTGGGCATAGTATTGAATGGGGTCCTTGAGAAAGGAGACGCCCAGGGTCATGAAGATGAGCCCGAGAAGAATCACGGAGGCGACGATGATGTGGGAGCGGCGAATCTTCACGGGGATACCTTTCGGGGAACCGCCAAAGACCGCAAACCCAAATTGTTCCGAGGGGGAAAATTGACGGGATGAAAATGATGCCCTACACTTTTGCCAACATGAGAAGTTTCCTAATCCTCACTCTCGCGCTGAGCGCGCTCTTGTTTGCCCAGCAAAAATCCAAAGAAGAAACGATGTCTACTTCAGAAAAAGCACCCGAAGCACCCGTCCCGGAAAAGATGGCCAAAGTCACTGACGAGCAATGGAAGGAGATGTTGACGCCGGAGCAATACCGCATCCTGCGCAAGGCTGGAACGGAGCGCCCGAACGGGGATGTTTACAAGCAATTCAAGGAGCAGGGGGCTGGGACTTATTATTGTGCTGGGTGTAACGCCGAGCTTTTCACATCGAAAACGAAGTTCGATTCGCACTGCGGCTGGCCGTCATTTTACGATCCATCTGACGCCAAGAATGTGAAACAGATTCCCGATCTCGACGGGTTGAGGGTAGAGGTGCGTTGCAAGGTCTGTGACGGGCACTTGGGTCACGTATTTTCAGGCGAGCGATTCAATACGCCGACGGACCAGCGATATTGCATCAATGGTGCGGTGCTGAAGTTCGTTCCGGCCGGGAAGGTCTTGACGGACGAAAAGACGACTGAGAAAGAGGCGGCTGAAAAGAAAGACCGTAAATAGATCGGCGCTGTTGCAGACGGTTGGCAGGAGTCGTTGTGACAGAGTTGGTTCAATTTAATTTGAACTTTCGATCAGGTGTCTATATGACTCGTAATATGGCTGGCGGGAATGGCGACAGGACAAGCTTGAGTGCATTCGAAGCGCAAGTGGTCGATTTCTTTTGTGATGGGATGAAACTTCTCGGTCTCCCAAGATCGATCGGAGAGATTTACGGGATTCTGTTTGTTTCCCCGGAGCCCCTTTCGTTGGATGACTTGGTGGAAAAGCTGAAAATCAGTAAAGGATCTGCCAGTCAGGGCCTTAGAATGCTGAAGGGTCTTGGAGCGGTCAGGGAGTCTGAAGCGATTGCGGGGCGGAGGAGTTATTATGAGCCGGATGTTGAATTGAAGCAGCTGGTGGGAGGATTTATCAAGGAGCAGGTGAGGCCGCATCTTTCGAGTGGGGAAGAGAAGCTCGTCAACCTCAAGAAAATGGTGGCTGAGATGCCCGGGGATGCTCGATCTGACTTCTATACGGGCCGTTTGACGAGACTCGGAAGTTGGACTAAAAGGGCCCGCATTGTCTTGCCATTCTTACAAAAATTTCTGGGGAAGTAAGTGATGAAAGACGAGCCCGCCTGGTATGCCCTGAGAACGCAATTGAAGCGGGAGAGGCTTGCTGCTGTCAACCTCCGGCTGTTGGAAGGGGTGGAGGTCTTTTTGCCCCGGCTACGATACCAGAAGATGACGCGGCGAGGTCGGATTTGGTGGGTGGAGCCCTTGTTTCCAGGGTATTTGTTGGCCCGTTTTTCCTTACCTGAGATGGGCCGGGTTGTGACCTATTCTGGGGGAGTCAGTCGAATTATTAGCTTTGGGGCCGACGTTCCCGAGATTCCAGAGGAGTTTGTGGCTGGGCTTCAAAAAGAAGTGGCTCTCGTCGGGTCGGAGGACGATGAAATCGTTGTCAATTGGAGGGTGAATGTCGGTGATGAGGTGGAGGTCGCGGAAGGGCCCTTCAAAGGAATGGAGGGTCAGGTCCTCGATGTCCGACCCGGGATAGAGCGTGTCAGTTTATTGTTGGAATTTTTAGGAAAACCCCAGCCGGTCGAAGTAAGTTTATTTAGTCTCATCCTATCTAATCGTGATATTCCAGAGGCTTGGAGGGGTTCTTATTGAGATCTCGATATAAGTTCATTTAGAATTGAACAAAGACCCTTTCCATGAGTCAATTGCTTCCGGAGATACGAATGTTTCCTTCTCCCCAAAACACTGAATTTCTTGCCAGGTTTCGCTCTCGACTGAGGGTGATTGACCAAGGGCGGTAGCGTAGTTTCGATATGTTGAATGTTCCTTTATTAGATCTTCCCGCGCAAAATTTGCCCTTAAAGGATGAGTTAATGGCGACTTTTGAGAAGGTTCTCGATTCCGGCTATTTTATTCTTGGTCCGGAAGTTGAAGCCTTTGAGTCTGAGGCGGCGGCTTACTTGGGTGTCGCCGAGACGATTGGGATTTCCTCTGGAACCGATGCCTTGGTCGTGGCTCTTTTGGCGGCGGGGATTGGTCCGGGCGACGAGGTGATTTGTCCTTCGTTCACTTTTTTTGCCACCGCAGGGAGTATTGCCCGCGTTGGGGCGACCCCAGTTTTTGTTGATTCGGAGGAGGCGAGTTTTAATTTGGATCTCTCCGAGGCCGATTCCTTGGTCACGGAGCGGACCAAGGCGATCATGCCGGTTCATCTTTTTGGCCGTTGTGCGGCGATGGGCAAGGTGAAGGCCTTTGCGAAGAGGCATGGGCTGGAAATCATCGAGGATACGGCCCAGTCGCTGGGCGCTTCGCTCTGCCGTCGCAAATGCGGGACGATGGGCGACTATGGAACTTATAGCTTTTTTCCTTCGAAAAATCTCGGGGGATTTGGCGACGGAGGCCTTGTCAGCTGCAATGATCCCGCCAAAGCGGAGCGGGTGCGGAGACTTCGCAACCACGGAATGTTTCCCAAGTATTATCACTCGATGGTCGGTGGAAATTTTCGAATTGATGCGCTCCAAGCAGCGCTCCTTCGCAAGAAGCTTCCGCATCTTGATTCCTACGGAAGAGGGCGGGCCGAGAATGCGGCCCACTATCTCGAAGAGTTTGCGGACTTCGATCCGGCCCGTGTCACCTTGCCGCTGTCGGGAAGAGCGGATGAGGGTGTCATTTGGAATCAATTCACGCTCAAGGTCCACGGAGAGAGGGAGGCTTTGAAAGCGCATCTTCTCGAAAATCAGGTGGGCTGTGAAATTTACTATCCTGTCCCTCTCCATCAACAGGAGTGCTTCTCCCACCTTCCCAAGGTCGAGCTCCCCGTCGCCGATCAACTGGCTGCGGAAGTTCTCAGTATCCCGGTGTATGCCGAGCTTGGTGAGGAGCGCCGCCAGCGCGTGGTGGACGTCGTGAAATCCTTTTTTAATTCATGAGAATTTTCATCGCAGGCCATCGTGGCATGGTGGGCTCCGCCCTCGTGCGCGCAGCCGAAAGACAAGGGGGCTCCGAGATTCTCACCGCAACCCGCAGTGAGCTCGATCTTCTCGATCAATCGGCCTGTCATCGCTGGCTTCAGGAAAACAAGCCGGACCAAGTCATCATCGCGGCGGCCAAGGTGGGTGGCATTCACGCCAACTCGACCTACCCTGCTGAGTTCATTTACGAAAACCTCGTGATTGCGACCAACCTCATCGAAGGCTCCCGTCAAGCTGCCGTGAATCGTCTTCTCTTTCTCGGGAGTTCCTGCATCTATCCCAAGATGGCTCCCCAGCCCATGCCTGAGAATTGCCTGCTGACGAGTCCCTTGGAAGGCACCAACGAAGCCTACGCTGTGGCCAAGATCGCGGGCTTGAAAATGTGCCAGCACTACCGCGCGCAATACGGGCTCATCTATCACTCCGCGATGCCGACCAATCTTTATGGTCCCGGCGACAATTACCACCCGGAGAATTCCCACGTGATTCCTGCTCTCATTCGGCGTTTTCATGAAGCGAGGGAGCGAGGCGATGCTGAGGTCACGATTTGGGGAAGCGGCACTCCTCGCCGGGAGTTCCTGCATGTCGAAGACCTTGCGAAAGCTTGCTTCCACCTTTTGGGTCACGACAATCCGCCTGACTGGGTTAATCTCGGGGTGGGCGAGGATGTCACCATTCTCGAGCTTGCCCAACTTGTCGCGAAGACGGTGGGCTTCGAAGGTGCGATTCAAACCGACCCTTCCAAACCAGACGGGACGCCGCGTAAGCTTCTCGACGTGACCCTGCTCAACGAAACCGGCTGGTCTGCGAAGATTCCCTTCGCCGAAGGCCTCGCCGGGGCCTATCAGGATTTCCTTGCAACCCTCAACGAGGGCACGGCTCGGCTTTGAGCGTGGAGCGTGGAGCATGGAGCATGGAGTAGGGAGCTTGGAGTAGGGAGTTCAAAAACACATGAAAGATGGTTTCCGTTTTGAAAGTCTTGAGATTTGGAAACGGTCTGCAGAGGCAAGCTACCGATTATTTACCCTCGCGGATCACTTGGAGAACGAGAAGAAATTCCGCTTCTCTGAGCAACTTCGTGGAGCGTCTTTGAGCATCACGAATAACATTGCAGAAGGAGCGGGCAGCTACTCCAAAAAGGAGTTTGCTCAGTTTCTGAACTACGCCCACCGTTCCATTTTCGAAGTGGCCAATATCCTGAAGCTCGTTTTCCCGGAAAAATGCGACTCTCCTAATTTTCAATCAATCTTCAACGAACTCGAGGAAATCAGTCGCATGATTCACGCTTTCCGGAAAGGTCTCCTCTCATCCCAATAACTCCTCGCTCTCACCTCCAAGCTCAACTATGAAAAAAGCACTGATAACTGGCATCACGGGTCAGGATGGATCCTACCTCGCTGAATTACTCCTCGAAAAAGGTTACGAAGTTCACGGCATCAAACGTCGTGCTTCGTCGTTTAATACCGAGCGCGTTGATCACATTTACGAAGATCCGCACGTTGAAAAAGCCCGCTTCAAGCTCCACTACGGCGACCTTACCGACACTTCCAACCTGACCCGCATCATCAGCGAGGTGCAGCCGGATGAAGTTTATAACCTTGGAGCCCAGTCGCACGTTGCGGTCTCGTTTGAGTCCCCGGAATACACCGCAGACGTGGACGCGCTTGGCGCACTTCGTCTTCTCGAAGCGATTCGCTTCCTGGGATTCGAGAAAAAGACCCGCTACTATCAAGCGTCCACTTCCGAACTCTACGGTCTCGTCCAAGAAGTCCCGCAGAAGGAAACGACGCCCTTCTACCCACGTTCCCCGTATGCTGCGGCCAAGATGTATGCCTATTGGATCACGGTGAACTACCGGGAATCTTACGGGATGTATGCCTGCAACGGAATCCTCTTCAACCACGAGTCCCCTCGACGTGGGGAAACGTTCGTGACTCGTAAAATTACGCGCGCCTTTGCCAATATTTCCCAAGGCCTTGAGAAATGCCTTTTCCTCGGAAACATGGATGCCCTGCGCGATTGGGGTCACGCCAAGGATTATGTGCGGATGCAGTGGATGATGCTTCAGCAGGAAGAAGCAGACGATTTCGTCATAGCGACCGGAAAGCAAATCTCGGTGCGTGATTTCGTGACCCTCTCGGCCAAGGAAGCCGGGATGGAGCTGACCTTTTCCGGCACAGGAGTTGACGAAATCGCGACCGTCTCTGCGGTTGATTCGGAGAAGTCACCCTCTGTCAACGTAGGCGATATCATCGTCAAGGTTGACCCGCGTTACTTCCGCCCGGCCGAAGTGGAAACCCTTCTGGGTGACCCCACCAAGGCTAAAGAAAAACTGGGCTGGGTCCCCGAAATCACCGTCGAGGAAATGTGCGCCGAGATGGTCGCTCACGATGTCGAGAAAGCGAAACAACATGCTCTCCTTAAGAAGCATGGCCATAAGGTCTCTTTCGCAACCGAAGGGTAATTTTTAAGTGTCTGGCTCTCCTCCCACCCGTCAAGTGATCGGATTTCCGGTCGCGGTGACGAGCTACGCGAAGGCGTCAGCTTGGTGCCTCGAATCTGCGATTCGCGGTGATCGAGCGTATGCCGTTAGTGCGGCCAATACTCATGTTCTTTCCCATGCTCGATACAATCAACAGTTCGGCGAGGCCTTGGGTAAGTTCGATATGATTTGTCCCGATGGCACTCCGCTTCTCTGGTCCGTCAATGCCCAGTTGCCGGTTGGTGAGAAGCTGAAGGAGCGGGTCTATGGTCCCACTTTGATGCTGGAGCTCTTGAAATCGACGGAAGACCAGCCCGAGAATGGCCATTTCCTCTTGGGTGGAAAACAAGAGACGCTTGATAAGCTGTCCGCGCGCTTTTCAACGAACAAAATCGTGGGCACTTACTCTCCCCCTTTTGGGAAATGGCCCGCGCATGAACACGAGAAAATCAAGGCCCTGATTCGCGCATCAGGGGCCCGTTTTGTTTGGGTAGGATTGGGTTGCCCTAAACAAGAACAGTGGATTGCGGACCATCTTGAGACCCTTCCGGCCGCGGTCTATTTTGGGATCGGAGCGGCCTTTGCCTTCCATGCCGGTGAAGTCAGACAAGCTCCGGACTTCGTCCAAAAATCGGGGATGGAGTGGCTCTATCGTCTTTGTGCCGAGCCCCGCAGGCTCTGGAAACGCTATGCAGTTTATCATTCCCTCTTTCTCTACTACACCCTAAAAGATCATCTCAGTGGCTGACAATATCCATCCCCAGTTTCATCGTTTCGTCTCTCCGGCCGAAAAAGAAAAATTGCTCGGGCAAAAAGGCCTCGTTCTTTGGATGTATGGCCTGAGTGGTTCCGGAAAATCGACGATCGCAGCGGCCGTTGAACGCGCCTTACATGAGCGGGGAAGGTTTGCCGTCATCCTCGACGGGGACAACTTCCGTCAGGGCTTAAATTCCGACCTCGGCTTCAGTGATCAGGACCGGAAGGAGAACGTTCGCCGCGTCTCCGAAGTCGCCAAGATGTTTGCAAGCCAAGGAATCATTGTCCTTGTCTCGGTGATCACCCCCAAGCAGGTCCTGCGCGATCAGGCCCGGGAGATCATTGGCAGTGCTTTTCAAGAGATTTTCATCAAGGCCTCCTACGCAACCTGTGCCCAGCGCGATCCCAAGGGCCTCTACGCCAAAGTCGCGGCCGGCGAGATCAAGCAATTCACCGGAAAGGATAGTGGCTTCGAAGAGCCCGTGAAGCCCGACCTTCTTCTCGACACCGAGGTCATGGCGGTTGAGGTCGCCGCGTCTCGGATTCTCGAACTTCTTTGAACACCGTTCAGGCGGCTCGTGTTGAATGACACTTTTCCCTTGTCAGTCATGCGGAAGAACCCTAAGTCCCCTTCAGACGAAACCTGACAAACCTGACTGATTTACTAATCTTATGGCAAATTACAACTTAAGCCACCTCGACCAACTCGAGGCAGAAGCGATTTACATTCTTCGGGAGACCGCTGCCCAATTTGAGAATCCGGGGCTCTTGTTTTCGGCCGGTAAAGATTCCATTGTGATGGCCCATCTTGCCCGCAAGGCTTTCTATCCCTCGCGAATTCCTTTCCCCCTTGTCCACGTCGATACCGGCCACAACTTCCCGGAGACCATTGCCTTTCGTGACGCCTACGCCGAAAAGATTGAAGCGCATCTCCACGTCGGCCTCGTCCAGGACTCAATTGACCGAGGCACCGCAATCGAAGAAACCGGCCTCAATGCTTCTCGCAACAAGTTGCAAACGGTGACTCTTCTCGAAACGATTGAGGAACAGCAATACGATGCGGTCCTTGGAGGGGGTCGTCGTGACGAAGAGAAGGCCCGTGCTAAAGAGCGCTTCTTCTCCCACCGCAATGATTTTGGCGAATGGGATCCCAAGAATCAACGCCCTGAGCTCTGGAACCTCTTCAACGGGCGCAAGCAACCGGGTGAGAATTTTCGAGTCTTTCCACTTTCCAATTTCACCGAGATGGACGTCTGGATGTATATGCATCAGGAGGGCATCGACCTCCCCAGTCTCTATTACGCCCATGAGCGGGACACCGTGATCCGCAATGGGGTCATCCTCGCGGTCTCCGAGTTTGTGCAACCCCGTGACGGCGAAACCGTCGAACGGAAGATGATTCGCTTCCGCACCATGGGTGACGCGACCATTACCGGTGCGATTGAAAGCAGCGCCGATACCATGGAAAAAATCATCGAGGAAGTCGCGGCTGCTCGTCAGACTGAGCGAGGCAACCGAGCCGACGACAAGCGTTCCGAAACCGCGATGGAAGATCGAAAGAAGGAGGGATATTTTTAAGTCCCCAATGGCATCGCTAGTAGGTCAGAAAAACATCTGCCAAATTCATGAGACTCAGAGTATGATGTTTAATTGAACCAACAGATCTCCCATGAAAATTCTCATCGTCATTCTTTTACTTTTTGCACCAAGCCTCTCCGTTGCGCTGACTCTCGATGAGCTTCAGCAATCCTTCACGGTGAAGAGGTTGGAGATTGTCGACGCCCGGCTTACAAATCTTACGGGCTTGCAGAGCAACTACTCGCGAGCCCTTGGGAGGATTCAGCAAAAGTATCAAAAGGCAGGGAGCTTGGATGAGGCCCTGCTTGCGAAGAAGGAGCTTGATCTCGTTGCCGCAAACACATGGCCGATGCCGCCAATTGGCGACGAGGCTCCCAGGGAGATCGTCTCAGCAAGAAAACTTTATATCCGAAACCACCTTGAATTTCAAAAGGAGGCTGGTCTTTCTCTGGTGAGAGCCGCCGAGAAAATGGATGAACTCCTTGCGGAGAAGGTGATTTCCTTCACCAAGGCAGGCGACCTTGAGTCCGCGAAAACAACCCGGGCGATCCAAAAAGCGATTGAAGACGACCAATTTCTCAAGGAAGCGCGAGCGCTCGTCCAACGGGTCGGGAAGGAGGGCTCATCGGCGGTGGCCCTGCGTCTTCGGCGGGTTGGGGATGATCTCGAAGTCGAAGTGCGCTATGACGCGAGTGGAAAAATAAGTCTGCAAAGTCCGGTGGAAAATGTCGTGGAGATCACCGGGGGCAAAAAAGAAAAAGGCTCAACGGCCGCAAAGACTCTCGGCGAATTCATCGGTGGAAAAGAATTCAAGGTTGATCCCTATGTCGCCCTGGCTCCGAAATTTGACGATCGTGATCTCGGATCGCTTCATTTTACGGCCTTAGACTCTGATTTTAAGAAGTCAGACTCTGGTGAGGTCAGCTTGAAGCTCCAAGTTGCCGATCACCCCAAAAATATTCATGTTAGCTTGGGTGACTGTCTCCCGAAGCTCAGTGAGAAAGGAACCTTTCGGGTCGAGATTCGATACTTCATTCCTAAATCCAATCAATTGATTAGCGGATTAAAATTCGTACAACCGGAAGCGGGACTCATCCCGGGGAGTCTCACCCAAAAGAGCGGAGAGTGGGAAACGTTCAGCTTCGAGATTGAGTCCAAATCTGAAAACCCTCGTCTCCTCATGTATTTCAATTACCGGGAGCAAGTCAAAGAGCCACAGCTTGTTGGTGACTATGTCCTGATTTCCCATCTTCGAGTGACCCATCAAGCGATGAGTGCCTATCTCGTTCAAAAGTTTGATCGTGATGGTGGCCAAGCTGCCGTCAATCTTGACCAGGACAAGCAGACCCTTTTCGCTCTCAATGGCGAATTGGTGGTCGTGGTTGAGAACGAATAATAATCTACACTAAACTATTTAAATGGATCTTTTAAGGTTTACAACAGCGGGTTCGGTTGACGATGGAAAATCGACACTGATTGGGCGTCTTCTCTATGATTCCAAGTCAATTTTTGAGGATCAGATGGAAGCGATTAGAGAATCGTCACGGAAGAAAGGCGACGAAAAGGTCAACCTTGCCCTTCTCACCGATGGTTTGAAGGCCGAGCGGGAGCAGGGGATTACGATTGATGTGGCTTACCGCTACTTCGCGACTCCGAAGAGGAAGTTCATCATCGCAGACACCCCCGGGCATATTCAATACACCCGCAATATGGTGACCGGTGCTTCGACGGCTAACCTCGCGATCATCCTGATTGACGCTCGCAAAGGCGTCATCGAGCAGACCAAGCGCCACTCCTTCATTGCCAATCTCCTTCGGATTCAGCACGTCGTCGTCGCGGTGAATAAGATGGATCTCGTGGACTACGATCAAGAGGTTTACGATGGCATCGTCGCTGACTATATTGCCTTTGCCTCCCGGCTTGATAATATCGTCGATATTACTCCCATCCCAATCTCGGCTTTGAACGGGGACAACGTCGTTGACAAGTCGAAGAACATGCCTTGGTTTGAAGGAGCCTGCCTCCTTTACCACCTTGAGAACGTCTATGTCGGTGCCGATGAAAACCATGTGCAAGCCCGGTTCCCGGTACAGTGGGTCATTCGGCCGCAAAGTGACAAATTCCACGATTTTCGTGGCTTCGCGGGTCGGGTCGCCGGAGGCGTCTTTAAACCTGGCGACGAGGTCACCGTCATGCCCTCTGGATTCTCGACAAAGGTGAAGGCCATTCACCAGGCTGAGAAAGATCTCGACGAAGCTTTTGCGCCTCAATCCGTCACCATCACCTTGGAAGATGAAATCGATATTTCACGAGGTGACATGTTGGTGAAAGCCAACAACCCACCGAAGCAGGGGCAGGACATTGAAGCGATGATCTGTTGGTTCTCGAATACCAATCTGAATCCCAGCGGGAAATTTGTGATCCGACACACCACCAAGGAAACGAAGGCGATTGTGCAAGAGATTCGCTATAAGGTTGATATTAATACTCTGAGGAAAGAGGAAGACACCTCCAAATTTTCACTGAACGAGATTGGGAGGATTTCGCTGCGGACGGCCTCCCCCTTGTTTTATGATTCTTACAATCAGAACCGGCAAACCGGTTCTTTTATTCTGATTGATCCCGGCACCAACGAAACGGTGGCGGCCGGCATGATTATTTAGAATGTTGTCGCTGACGAGAGAGCCCAAGCGCTCGCAATAAACCTCCATTCATCACACATGAAAGGGCATTCTGATCCGACAAAGCTCCCTCGACTTTGCTGGATGCTTTTGAGTCTACCAATGATGGCAGCAGCAGCCGTGGAGGTTTCGTGGCAGACCGGTCCTGAACAGGTCATTCTCTCCAGCGATTGGGTCACGGCGCCACCCTCTGATTTCAGGGTGGAAATTGGAAGTTTTGCGACGGGATTTGTCCCAACCGCCAGCAATTCGCAGGATTGGGAGGCTCATTGGTCGGCCTTGGACTCGGTGCCCTTGGATCATGCGACAGGGACGTTTCAAGGACGCACGGTTTTGGAAGGCGTGCTCGCGGACCACCCGGTTCATGGCGCCTTTTATCTTTGGGGAAGATCACACGGGCGCGTGGGATCCGAAGAATTTCTGATGGGAAGGACCGAATGGAACTGGCCTGACGCGACTGATGAGAATCAGAAAGATCTCGCGGTGACGGTGGACGGCCAAGAGGGGAATGATCTTCTTTTGGGGCGGTTGATCGAGGGCGATGGCCGCCTTCTGCTACAGCCACGGACTGGGATTTCTTATCTCAACTGGATAGCTGCCCATTTCTCACCGAGCGAACGCCAAGACCCTCTAACGATTGCGAGAACTAGCGACCCGGACCATGATGGGCTTGAAAACCTTTTGGAGTATGCCATCGGAGGGAACCCTACGGAGGCAGGGGAGAATCCCCAAATTTCCTTAATGGCACCATCACAAGAGTCACCACGCTCGGAAATCTCTTTGAAGATAGCGGCCCAGGCCGAAATTGCGTGGACGGTGGAAATGTCTGAAAATTCGCTGGATCCGTGGGCGTTTCAGAAGGTGGAGAGCGTTTGGCAATTTGGAGCGAAACCCAATTCTGGAGGGACCAATCTTCGAGTGATCCCAGAGCTCGCGGAGGGAAATCGTCAAAGCGTATTCTTCCGCTTAGGGGCCTCTGACCAGGCCCAGTTCAAGAACCCCCTCGCAGAGCAGATCACAGCGTATTTCAACTTTGATCAGCTGGGGTCCCCCTCCCAAGACACGCTGCAAGGGATGATCGCCACTGAAGTGGGTGGGGAAATCGCATCCGGAATTGGGCAGATCGGAGCCTCTCGTATTTTTAAGGGGGTGGAGCAACGATATCTCACGGTGCCGGAGACCTCCCGGATTTTTCCAGCAGCGGGAAAGACGGCAGGGTTTTCACTCTGGATCGAACCTCAATCAATCCTCGCTTCTGGACAGGCAATCATGAGTATTGCCGATGGTGGTGAGTATGATCTTCTGCTCTATGCGCAACCGGACTTCCTCCACCTGATTGTGAAGAGAGCTTTTGGTGGGGGAACTGAGAGAGTGACGATTCCTTACGGTCTGCCCTTGGGGGCGTGGACGTGCGTGCAGGGTTGGTATGATTCCGAGGGGGCCAGTTTGAATCTGATGGTGAATGGTGAACACCGGGCCGTTCGACCGGCCTTTCAAGGGATGCAACCATTGCAGCGTTCTTTGAATTTCGGCTATGGGCCTTTATCGAGTGTCCAAACCAGAAATTATTTCAATGGCCGGATTGATGAATGTTATTTTTGGCAGGGGCAAAAATTACTGCCTGAATTAACCGAGATTGCCAGGGCTGGTGCTGAAGGGCTGGGATTTCCCTTCGCCTCTAATTTCAGAACCTTTCATTCTTCGGCAAAATACTTTTGGAGTGGAAAAGGACGTCAGGGAGTTCGTTTTGATCTGTCCGGTCGCCAGAATCATCTCTACTCCCAAGTGCCAAGAGTGCCCAACCAGAACTCATGGTTTTTCGACGGGGTGGACGATCAGCAAGAGTCCAGGATCTTCGAATTAAGAGCGCAACAGAGCCTTGTTCTGACCTTCCGACGCGCTGACGCTGAGGATAGGGGCATCGTGAGTTTCCTGCAAGAGGACGGCACGGGTTTTCAGCTTACCTTGCGGTCGAATCGTCTCTGCTTAGATCTTGAACTCCCGGGACGAGATCCCGTCATCTTGCAAACGGATTTGCTGGATTCCAATCTGGCGAGGCCGATCACTTGTCAGGTTTGGCATGATGGCTCCAAGTGGGCCCTTGAATCTCACCAAACAGAGCGGGTTTTTTCAGCGCCTCATGGTGTCGGGGCCCTGACTGGAAAGTTGATCCTTGGTCAAGGAGCGCTTGCGGGTCCAGGAGAGTTGTCCAACTTTGCGGGTCCAATCCACGAAGTCCGACTATTTGATCGGGTGGTTTCCCGGCCTGAACTAGAAGATCTTCACGATCTGCGCTACGGAGTCGAATGCTGGGGTGATTCATTGACGACGAGCTTTGCGCGTGGCGGGGGATCGGGTTGGACTGATCTCTTGTCGGTCTTACGGGAGGGAGAAGCGGTGAACGCTCACGGATTTACGGGACAGCCTACCAGCGCAATTCTCTCTCACTTTGAATCATACCGGGCCTATCGGGAGCGCATTCATGTCATCTGGGTTGGTAACAACTCCTGGCCCTCAGGCTTGCAAAGCGAAATCGAGAAGATTGCCCGCATGACGATGGCCCTCCCGAGCCGCCGCTATTTGGTCATTGGTCTCCCCAATCGAACCCGGGTCGATCAATCTGATGAAGTCATTCAAGCAGCCGCGAACGGAATCACCCCGATCAATCGACGGCTGGCTGAGATCTATGGAGAGAGGTTTCTCGATCTTCAGGCTGAGATTATTGAGAACTACCTTCCGGTTTCGCAAGAGGATGTCGAGGATATGGCCCGGGCCATCGTGCCCCGTTCGATGAGGGATTTCGATTTCACTGGAACTCACCTTTCTTCAGCGGGGGCGGTGTTTTTGGCAAACTTGGTTGACGAAAGATTGAACGCTCTCGGTTGGGGGGTTGAATAATAGTTCATGAAATAAATATCATGATAAGTTCAAAAAATGGATATTAAAGGTAATCGGAGAAAATTCTTAAAACAGACGGTTGCCACGGGTGCAATAAGTTTGAGTGGAATTGCCCGGAGTTCTGGTGAGCTCAATGACGTCATTTCGTCACATTTCTCAACGATTGGATTTGATCCTACGCTCGCTACTAGCGGCTTCATTGTTCTTCTCACTGATATTCACATGGCTCCGAGTTTTGCCAATCTCAGAACGGTTGAAATCGATCAGCGGATTATTGACGAGGTCAATGGAATGGATCCCGCTCCCGAGTTGATCATTGTTTCGGGAGACCTTGCTACCTCGGCTACGGAATATATCGGGAAAGTATTCGGGCCCGCTGATGAAGCATTGACGCGGACTGAGCTCGAACTGGGGATGGCTCAGCTTGCCCGCTTTAATAGCAATATCCCCATTAAGATCATTCCTGGAAATCATGACACCTACGCCTACGAGGTCGATGCGGTTCTCTGGAACGAGTATACCAATAGTCCGCCTTACTTCACTTTTGATTTTAAGGGCTTGAAGTTTATCATGCTAAATTCGGCGCACGACGGCGCACTTGACTCTGTTCAACAGACTTGGTTCGAAAACGAGGTTGCCAGCGCTCTCGCTGAGGATGAGCTCTATGTCGTCATGCATCATCCCCTAGGGGCCTCGATTGGTGGTCGTGGCGTTAATGAGGCCTTTAAAAAGGCTTTCGCGCCCTATCAAGGTGATGTTTGGAACAGTTCCGGACACGTTCACACTTTTCGGTTTAACGGCTACACCATTCATGAAAATGCCAACGTGATACAGAGTATTACGGTCACGGCGAGCCCTGACACATGGAATCCAGATGGCAAAAGCCCCGGATATAGTTTGATTTGTGTGAGTGACGGGAAAGTGGCCCATCACTACCATCGTGATGTTAAAACGGCGGTCATCGTAGGTCGGCCCAATCCTAATCGTAATGCCGCTTGGCCGGATCTGCCGGTCCCCTTTGAGGAGTTGTCTTTTCCCCTGCTAATTTGTGAAGAGGGAAAATATACCCGAGCTGACTATATTCACAGTATTGTTGCCGGTGATGCCAGTGGGACGTGGTGGTCGTATGTCGGTCAGCTTGAGCTGGATTTCGACCTCCCTAGCTTCGATGGGCGGGCCCATCAGGTTGTCTTTCTGGGATCCTTCCGAACGGCCTATCTCCTGTTCACCGAGATCTCAACTGATGGAGGAATCACCTGGGTTTCTACCACGAGTTCGACTGAGTCGGGCAAATTTATTTACGTCGATATTCCGGCAGAATTACAGTCATCCCAAACTCTCAGGCTTCGTTTACGTAACGAGGCACCAACGCGGTTCACTTTCAATTTTTTCCTCGCCGGGTTTGCGCTCATTCCGGAAATCGAGAAGATCACCGATTATGATCAATGGCGTTGGGAGGCCTTTGGGACCATCCTTAATCAAGGGGAGGCCGCCTCGGCCAAGGTGATGACGAAGAATGGCATGACGAACCTTGAGAAATTTGCTTTCAATGTTCCGCCAGATTCCGATGCCATTTTCCGGGTGGATCCTCTTAACGCTGGTTATCAGGGGTCTCCAAAAATGACGAAAAGACCGGACGGTTCTCATGCTTTTCACTTTGTGCGGAGGAAGCCATCTCCCCTTTTGGGAGTTGAGTATAATTTTCTGGAATCGTCCGATCTCCTGGGCTGGGCTGAAGTTGACGATACCCATTTGACGGTGATTGATCTTGGAAATGATTGGGAACTGGTCACTCGCGCTATGAATGATGAAGAGTCACTTTTCTTTAGGGTCGAGCTAAGAGAGTTGTCGGTCTAAAATAGGAGGAACAATTCCGGGTATCCATTTTTGTATGAGTCGGCAAATCTCTGCGGGCAAAGCTTCCACCATCTATCTCGGGAGTAAGCTGCTCACGAAATTCATTAGTTTTGCCCTGATTCCGGTGTGGACGCTTGTTTTTGCGCCCGCTGAATATGGGGTCATTGGTAATCTCGCTGCTTGGGCTGGTTTTCTTGCGCCCTTGATGATGATCGGGCTCCCGAGTGCGACTCTCCGTTTGAAGAGTGACTGCACCGATGAGGGGCAGTGGAGTCGCTTCGTGGGGTCGATTGCGCTGATCTTGCTTGCGATGTCCGGGGTCTTTCTCCTGGTTTCGTGGCTGGTTGGGCCCTTTGTCTGGAGTTATCTGACCTCAGGGGACATTCCTTACTGGCCGCTCGTTCCAATTACACTGGTGGCGGTCTCCTTGGGCGCGCTTGCGCGCCTTGCACTCGCGGTTCACCAAGCCGAACAAGAACCGGCGAAGGTCATGGCCTACGAGCAGGCGCTCTCGACGGGGGTCATTGTTTGCGCTTTGGTAGGGGTCTTTCTCTTCCACGGGGGAGTCACGGGATACATGTTCGGTGGGCTTGTCGGGGCCGCCTCGGTTTCCCTATTTTTTGCGGTAACTTTGTGGAAGAGGCGGTCCGGATTCTACTTTGAAGGGGCCCTCGCGATCGATGCGGTTCGGTATGGACTCCCATTGGTTCCGCAAGCCTTGGCCGCTTGGACCTTGAATCTCTCAGACCGAGTCATGTTGGAGCGATTCAGTGGTCTGTCGGAAGCCGGGCTTTACAACCTTGCGGCCAATTTTGGGATCATAATTTCGATGGTTGCGATTAGCATCAATCAAGCGGTCCTGCCGCGCTACCTGCAACGAGCCAAAGACAGTTTCGAGTCCCGGGAGTCGCGGAGCGTGGCCCTCAGAGAGGTCGTTATCGGAGGCTTCATTGTTCTGGTTGGGATTTTCATCATGGCTGCCACGGCAGGTCCAATGGTGCTGGGTTGGATGGTCAATGAGCGCTATCTCGAAGCTCTGCCACTCTTGGTCCCTATCCTTGGAGGGTGTTTCTTTTTTGGGATGGGTCAGTTTCTGATCTTGCCCCTGCTGTATCAAAGAAAGACGAAGTTTGTGGCTGCCGTCACGGTGATCGGAGCGGTCTTAAATATTGGCCTGAACCTCTATTTTATCCCGAGACACGGTGCGATCGCGGCAGCCTATACGACCTTGGCGAGCTACGCTTTCACCGGTCTGCTGGCTTACATCTTGGCCCGTCGGGCTGATTGGTTCGGAATGGGTGCGGGAGAACTGATGGCAATCTGTGGGGGTGCTTCCCTGAGTTTGGTTCTATGTCTTCATTTCGATGGCCCGGGAGTTGCTGACCTCGTTTGGCGTTTTGTTCTCAACGGGATCTTGGTGGCCGCCTTTGCGTGGTGGCTTTGGAAACTCACTAAAAGTCATAAACGCCCCATCTAAACGATGTCTATTCTTGCACTGATTCCAGCGAGGGGAGGGTCCAAAGGGCTCCTCGGAAAAAACATCAAAGAGTTCTGCGGAGAGCCTTTGTTGGCTTGGTCGATTCAGGCGGCGAAGGAGGCCCTTGCTCCGATTTCCCGCATTGTGGTGTCTTCCGAGGACGAGGAAATTTTGAAGGTTGCGAGGCGATGTGGAGCCCATTGTCCTTTTACCCGTCCCGCCGAGTTGGCAACCGATGCCGCTTCGGGGTTGGACCCCGTCCTCCATGCCCTCGATTGGCTGGCTGAGAATGAGGACTACCATCCCGAGTGGCTTCTTCTCCTCCAACCCACCAGCCCGCTTCGCACAGCTGCCGATATTGACGCGGCCTATCAATTGGCGTTGGACCATGATGCGGAATCGGTGATGGGCGTGACAGAGGCTCAGTCACATCCCATGTGGACTAAGACAATTGGGGGCGATGGCAAACTTCACGACTTCATCGACCGAAAGGAGCCTTTAGGGATCAGGCAGGATTTACCACCGGTCTTTGTGATTAATGGTGCCATCTATCTTATTCGAGTGGGTGCTTTGGTGCGGAATCGCTCATTTTCGAGCGACGAAACGGTTGCCTATCGAATGCCGCCTGAGCGTTCATGGGACATTGATACCGAGCTTGATTTTAAGATCGCGGCTTTTCTTAAAAATGAAGTTCTCAATCAGGTCTGAAAAGACTTGCTCCGTGTTTTTATAAGCCTTCCTCCTCCAAAAAAAATCATCGTGTCGTCCGGCGAATCTGCAATCCCTCCTCAAGAACCCTGCGAGCAAAGTCGCTCTGAGCGTCCTCCTATCGTGATTTTAGGGGCGGGTGGGCACGCCCGGGTTTTGCTCGATCTGGCGGAGTTGTTGGGCCTTGAGGTCATGGGGCTGACCTCGCCCCATCATGAGGTGGGGACTTTGGTCGGAGGGAAACCAGTGCTGGGATCGGATCGGGTTCTTTTTGAGCGAGAAGTGGGTGGCGTGGAGCTGGCGATTGGATTTGGGACTACCGGGGTTTCTCCCTTCCGGAAAGCTCTCTTTGACCGGATGCGGGATGCGGGTTACCGATTTGTGACCTTAATCCATCCTTCAGCGTGTGTCTCGGGCGGGGCGGTTGTTGGTGAAGGAAGCCAGATTATGGCTGGAACGGTATTGCAGACTGGGGTGAAGGTCGGCGAAAACTGCATCGTCAATACTAGGGCTTCGCTAGACCACGACGTGTGGGTCGGCGATCATTGTCATATTGCACCAGGGGTGGTTTGTTCGGGGAACGTCGAAGTGGGCGATGGTTCGCATCTCGGAGTGGGCGCGGTCGTGATTGAGGGGATCAAAGTAGGAAGCGGGTCCATGGTGGCCGCAGGAGCGGTGGTGGTGGTGGATTTGGCTCCCGGAGCCCGGGTCAAGGGGGTTCCGGCCCGCAATTTTTGAATGACATGAGTTCGACAATGGAGAGAGAGAAAAAAAGGTGCGTCATCATCGCAGAGGCCGGGGTGAATCACAACGGTGATCTGGAAATGGCGAAGCGATTGATCGAGAAGGCGGCCGAGGCCGGGGCTGATTATGTCAAGTTCCAGACTTTTAAAGCAGACCGGATTGTGACGGCGAAAGCCCGCAAGGCGGGATATCAGTTGAAGGGGACCGATCAGGCGGAGGGTCAACTCGAGATGATTCAAAGACTCGAGATCGACCGGCCTGCTCACGAATTGTTGATGGCCCATTGTGAGGCCAATCAGATTGGGTTCTTGTCGACGCCGTTCGATGAGGAAAGTGTCGATCTTCTGGTGGAACTGGGAATCCCGGCATTTAAGGTCCCCTCGGGAGAAATTACGAATGTGCCTTACTTACGGAAAATTGGAGCCACGGGCTTACCTGTTTATCTTTCGACCGGGATGGCGACTCTCGGGGAGGTGGAGTTCGCGATTGAGACCTTGGAGGCGGCGGGTTCCCGCAGGGATGAGATGACCGTGCTCCATTGTAATACCGAGTATCCCACTCCGATGCATGACGTGAATTTGAAGGCGATGCAGACGATGGCGATGGCCTTTGAGGTCGCCTCGGGGTACTCCGATCATACCTTGGGGATTGAGGTGCCGATTGCGGCTTTGGCGTTGGGAGCGAGCGTGATTGAAAAGCATTTCACTCTCGATCGGAATCTTGAAGGGCCTGACCATGCCGCAAGTCTTGAGCCTCAAGAGTTGGCTGCGATGGTGCGGGCGATCAGAAATATCGAATGTGCGCTCGGTGATGGAGTGAAGCGACCGACAGCGAGTGAGAGCAAAAATATTGCGATTGTCAGGAAATCCCTTGTGGCCTCCCGCCCGATTCGAGAAGGGGAAGTGTTGACGAAGGATAATGTGACGGCAAAGAGGCCAGGGTCGGGAATTAGTGCGGCCTCTTGGGATGATGTCATTGGGGGGAGGGCCCGCCGTAACTACCAACCAGATGATTTAATTGAATGGTAAAGCGTAAAATATGTGTTGTGACTGGAACGCGGGCCGAATACGGTCTCCTGCGTTTTGTCTTGGAGAATCTCAAGAATTCAGACGAGGTAAGCTTGCAGATCGTGGCGACGGGGATGCATCTTTCTCCGGAGTTTGGGCTCACCGTGAAGGAAATCGAAGCGGACGGATTCACGATCACAAAGAGGGTGGAATCGCTGCTGTCCTCCGATACTCCCACCGGGATCGCGAAGTCGACCGGGTTGGGGATGATTGGTTTTGCGGATGCTTTTGCGGAATTGCAGCCGGACCTCATTGTCCTCCTGGGGGACCGCTTTGAGATTCTGAGTGCGGCGGTCTGTGCTTTGTATGGCAGGATCCCGTTGGCCCATTTGCATGGTGGGGAAACTACCGAAGGAGCCTTCGATGAGGGCATTCGTCATGCCATTACCAAGATGGCGCACTTTCATTTCGTGGCGGCGGAAGCTTACCGTGATCGCGTGATTCAACTGGGGGAGGATCCGGATCGGGTCTTTCAGGTGGGTGGCACCGGGGTGGATGCGCTGAAGAAAACACGCTTTCTGGGCCGCGAGGAATTGACCGAAAGAGTGGGCTTTGATTTGAGAGGGCGCTTTCTTTTGATTACCTATCATCCCGTGACCTTGGAGCACGCTTCGAGCGCGGAGCAGGTTGAGGAGCTTTTCAGGGCATTGCGCCAACTGGATGAGGAAGTGACCTTCCTGTTTACGATGCCGAATGCTGATACCGATGGTCGCGTGATGATGCAAATGATCGAGACCTTTGTAGAGGAGATGGCGGGGCGCGCCTTTGCCAGCGTATCCCTGGGTCAGCGCAATTATTTGTCGGCGATGAAGCATTGCGTCGCAGTTGTTGGGAATTCTTCGAGTGGTCTTTTGGAGGCTCCGACTTTACGGGTTCCCACCGTGAACATTGGGGATCGGCAGAAAGGGCGCTTGATGGCAGAGAGCGTGATCTCCTGTGAGCCTGATGCCACGGCCATTTTTAAAGCGCTGGGCCTTGCCATGAGTTCAGGATTCAAGCCCACCTTGGAAGGGACGCATTCTCCCTACGGGGAGGGTGGTGCTTCTGATCGGATTACTGAAATTCTCCTAAAAGTTGACCTGGATCCAAGTCTCCTTAAGAAACGGTTTTATGACCTTCCTGTCGCGAAACGCTAAGAACTCTCTTTCGATACCATGTTGAAGAAATCAGGACAGATCCTCTCGACTGTCAAAGGGCTCGACCAATGGTGGCGGCTCTTTGAGGGGATGTTTGATGATCTTCATGGCGAGAAAAAGGGATATTTGACGGTCTCAAGGTACCTCGCAGCTCGCTTTGGAGACTTGGAAGTGGCCCGTTCCAGTCGGCCTTCGGGAGGCAAGCAAGAGGGGCGAGATTTCCGGGAGCGTGAGCGGTCCCAAGCGGTCGAGAGACCCCGGCGGAGGGCGGGCGGGGTGGTTCTGTTTGTTCCCAACACGGGAGCTTCCTACTGTTTGGGAACTTGTCTCAAGCTCGCGCATCAATTGAAAAAACGGTTTCCTGAGACCCCGATCAAGTTCCTAACCTTTTTTGATTACGGGAAGCAAGTGGACGAGACTTTCCCTGCCGGTGACTGGTTTCGAATTAGGAAGGGATGGAATGCCTTACACCCGAAGTCGCTGGTGGGCTCGGTGTTTTATTCCCGGAAATATCTCACGAGAATGGCGGAAGTTGACGAGATCGCCTGCGCTGCCCGGGAGGTTTTTGGGAAACGGTGGCGCTGGTCGATTGGAATTTGGATGGTGCGCCACTTTCTGCAAACCGAGGTGGCCTTCCGTTGGCTCAAAAAGGAGAAGATTGCCGCCGTGGTGACGATCAACGATGTCGTCAAGCCTGGGGCCTGTTTTGTCACCGCCGCACAGCGGCTGGAGATTCCGTCGATTCTTTTACAGCATGGAACCTTAGGGCCCATTAGTGCTCCTTTTGATGCTGACGAATGCTGGGTATGGGGTCCGAGTACCGTCGGGTATCTTGACTCCATGGGGGTGAGCCGGTCGCGAATTTTTGAAGTTGGTAATCTGGAAATTGAAGACAATGCCAAGCACAGCTCGCCGCAAGATTTTGAGGGGGGCAAGGTCATTTTGATTCTTCTGCAATGGGTGGGAGCGAAGATCTGGGACGAGCCGGTGTTTCGGGAGATTGTCTTTGACACTGCGGTTGCGATGGCGAAGATTTGCCCGGACTGGACCTTACGGATCCGTCTTCACCCCTTGGATGGTGACGATGTCATCGCGTCAATCCGAGCGCTTCTCAAAGAAGGGCCAATCCAGCTGAGTTTTTCGAGACGGGAAATGGCGGTGGCCGAGGATGTCAGGCAGGCCACGGCCGCCCTCACCGTCAATTCATCGGCCCTGGCGCATGCGATTGTGTTACGGAAGCCCTACTTCCAATATTTGCCTGAGCATTTGGAGGAACGGATAGGGACGCGATTTGTGGGGTTCGCAAATGTCGGGCGGAATCCCGACGACTTGGCATCATGGCTGACGGGAGTGGTTTCTGGTGAGCTGCCTGTGGCGGAAGCGCTCTCGGCCGTCTTCGCAAATCCTGGGCAAGGACTGGAGGCGGGTGCTGATCGCTTGCACCATCTTTTGGGGTCGAAACTCTGACCAAGCGCTTCTTTCAAATCATCTTATGTTCATGACACGAAAAAACCTTCAGGAAATCTGTTTAAGGGGAGAGGCCACTCTCCTCGAAGGGATGAGGGCGATTGATCGCGGGGCGATCCAGATGGCCGTTGTCGAAGATGGCGAGGGCACCATGGTGGGTTTGATTACCGATGGTGATATTCGTCGGGGGCTCCTAGCGGGAATGAGTTTGTCAGACCCCATCGAAGCTTGCTGCCAGCGTGGTTTTGTGTCCGTCTCCGAGGGGACGGCCAGGGTTCAGGTGCTTGAAATGATGTTGGCCCGTAGTTTTGAACATGTCCCGGTGGTCGATGAACGGGGGTGTCTTAAAGGAGTGCATTTGCTGACGGAATTTTTATCTCCCCGGCGTCGAGAGAACATTGCCGTCATTATGGCGGGTGGCAAGGGGACCCGTTTGGGTGAGCTCACGAGATCCCTTCCCAAGCCCATGATCAAGGTCGCTGGACGTCCCATCCTCGAGCGGATTATCCATCAGTTGGTGGGAGCCGGCGTGACGAAGATCTACCTCGCGGTCAATTATCTTGCTGAGGTGATCGAGGATTACTTTGGCGATGGTCGGAAATTTGGCTGCCAAATTTTCTATTTGCGGGAAGAGTCCCCTTTGGGTTCGGGAGGGGCCTTGTCCCTTTTGCCGGAGCCCATTGATGAAGCGATTTTGGTGATGAATGGCGACTTAATCTCGGAGTTCGATGTCGAACGCTTTTTGGATACCCATGAGAAAACGAAGGCCGCGATCACGGTCGGGGTCCAGAGTTATCAGCACCAGGTCCCGTTTGGTTGCGTCCAAATCGAAGACGGGCAAATCCGGGCGCTGGTTGAAAAACCGGCTCTGAGCGAGACGATCAATACTGGGATTTATGCGATTGCGCCGAAGTATGTCGCGATGGTTCCCAACAGTTTCTTCCCGATGATTTCTCTGGTTGAATCGGCTTTGAGGGCCGGTGAGATCGTGACGCCCTTCCAGATTGATGAATGGGTGGATGTCGGCGAACCCAAGCAGCTTGCGAGGGCGCGGGGCGAGGATCACTAAAATTACAAGACTATGAATATCGACGGAAAAACAGTCCTGGTTACCGGGGCCGATGGCTTCATTGGGAGTCACCTCGTGGAGGGGCTTGTGGCGGCCGGGGCCAAAGTCCGGGCCCTCGCTTACTACAACTCCTTTAACTCCTGGGGGTGGCTCGATTCCCTCCCTGCGGAAACGCTTTCACGGGTCGAAGTGATGACCGGGGACATCCGGGACCGGGGCACCGTGGCGAAGTTGATGCCGGGAATTGAGGTGGTTTTCCATCTCGCCGCGCTCATCGGGATTCCCTACAGCTACCAATCCCCGGAGAGCTATATTGGGACCAACATTACCGGCACCTTGAATGTCCTCGAAGAGGCTAAGATCCACCAACCTGCCCGCGTTTTGGTGACCTCGACCTCGGAAGTCTATGGCACCGCCCAGTATGTTCCGATTGATGAGAAGCACCCCTTCCAAGGCCAATCGCCCTACTCTGCGACCAAGATTGGCGCTGACCGTCTTGCGGAGAGTTATTTTAGATCCTTCGAGACCCCGGTCACGATTGTGAGGCCCTTTAATACTTTTGGCCCGCGACAATCGGCCCGGGCGGTGATCCCCACGATCATTTCCCAGCTTCTTGCGGGGAAGGATGAGATCAAGCTTGGGAGTCTGTCTCCGACTCGCGATCTCGTTTTTGTGAAAGACACCGTGCAAGGTTTCATCGCGATTGCCGAGAGTGAAGAAGCGATCGGGGAGGAGATCAATATTGCGACCCAGAGTGAGGTCAGCATTGGCGCCCTTGCGGAGCTTCTGATCGAAAAGATCCGCCCGAGCGCCAAGATTATCTCCGATGAAGAACGGGTGCGTCCTAAAAAAAGCGAAGTCGAGCGCCTCTTCGGGTCCAAGGAGAAAATTACCCGTCTCACCGATTGGACGCAGAAATTCAGCTTGGAGGAGGGCCTAGAAGAGACCATCGCCTGGTTCTCGGATCCTGCCAATCTCGCCCGATATAAGGTGGATATTTATAATGTTTAGAACGGAGATGCGATTCAACATTGATCGTCTTCGAAAAACAGGGTCTTTCAAAGACCGGTGCGGGATGGGAAGCCCGCTTTGAAGTTCAGCGTTCATGATGACGAATGCCGACCCACTCCCAGCACCACGCAATTGACTGAATCAGCTATGAGCAATTCTTTTGTCCCTCTCTGTATTCCTGAAATGACGGGCCGTGAAAAGGCCCTTGTGTCGGAATGCTTCGACACTAACTGGGTTTCCTATGCGGGATCCTATGTCGGAGAGTTTGAGCGTTTGATTGCCGGGGCGAGTGGAGGGGCGCATGCGGTTGCGGTGACCTCCGGAACGGCGGCCCTGCATCTTGGACTGGTGTTGGCGGGGGTGCAGGCGGGTGACGAGGTCGTGATGCCGGGAATCAGCTTCGTGGCTCCGGCCAATGCCGTCCGTTACGTCGGAGCGTGGCCCTGTTTCTTGGATGTCGATTCGAGCGACTGGCAGCTCTCACCAACCCGGGTGCGTGAATTTTTATCATCCTGTGAGCGGAGGGCTGACGGGCGACTTTACAATCTGGGGACAGCGCGTCCGGTCACTTGCGTGCTGCTCGTTCATCTCTTGGGTGGGCTGGCCGATAGCCGGGCTTTCGGGGCAATTTGCGAGGAGTTTGGGCTCCCGATGGTTGAGGATGTCGCGGAATGCCTGGGCGCTTCCTTCCTCGATCGTAATCTCGCCTCACCCTTGGGAACGATGGACGAGGCCCGCCGTTTTTTGGGGACGAGTTTTAACGGCAACAAGATCATCACGACCGGAGGAGGAGGAGCCGTGATTTGCAACGATGAGAAGGTTGCGGAGCGGGCAAAGCATCTTTCAACGACGGCTAAGACCGAGCCGGCGACCTTTTATCACGATGAATTGGGCTTTAATTACCGACTTACCAATACCGCCGCGGCGATGGGGGTGGCGCAGATTGAAACCCTTTCTGAGCGAGTGGACCGGAAGCGGGAGATTGCGGAGGGTTACCGCGAAGCGTTCCATGATTTGGACGGGATCACTCTTCATCCCGAGCCCGAGAATTGCCGGAGTTCGTTCTGGTTGTATACTCTCGAGCTGGATCGACCCAGCGGGCCTCTCATTGCGAAGCTGGAGGAAGAGGGAATTCAAGCTCGCCCGATCTGGCATCCGCTTTCCGATCTCCCGTATCTCCGGCAAGAGTGCTGGAATGATGGCATCGCTTTTGGGACCGGATTGGTGGGGCGGGCGATCTCCCTGCCCTGCAGCCATAGCCTCACCAGGGAGGATCAGGAGCGGGTGGTGCAGGTGGTCTCTCAGTTCATGAAGTCGCACGCAAAGATCCCAGAAGTATCATGAGTGGTCTTAAGAATCAAATTCGGCTTTTACTTTCGCGACTCTGGGCCGGGATGGCGAGGAGACAGGGGGTTGAGGTCGGTGAAGAGGTCGTCTTCAATGGGCGGCCTTCCTTAAAACTCTGCGGTGGCAGCCGTGTTCAGATTGCCACGGGAGTCACCTTGAACAGCTATGGTCGGTCCAATCCGCTCTACTGTGCCCAGCCCGTCTCACTCTGCACCTTGGCTCCCGGGGCCGTCATTAAAATCGGAGCCCGCGCGGGATTGAGTGGATCATCCCTCTGTGCCCTGAGCGGAATCGAAATTGGCGAAGACACCTTAATCGGGGTGGGCTGCCGGATTTTCGATAACGATTTTCATCTCAGAAGTGAGGACGGCCAGAGATGGCGAAGTCCCGAGGTACACGAGGCGCGTCGGGTGACGATAGGGAAAAAAGTGTTCGTGGGGGCGGGAGTGACGATCTTAAAAGGAGTGACGATTGGCGATGGCGCGACAATTGGGGCGGGCGCGGTGGTCACTCGTGACGTCCCCCCTCATTCGGTGGCGGTGGGGCAAGCGGCAAAAATTTTGAGGATCCAGAATGAGGTGCCCTGAGGGTGAAAGAGATGCTCAGTAAGGTTTTCGAACTCATTTTGAGCGTTCGGGACCTTGATGAGGTCTTCCCTTTGGAAGATCGTGCGCTGGGAGCTCAGCAGAGGCATGATTGTCCCAGTTCACCCCTCCCAGCAGGATAGCCGACTGACTCATGAAGCGCATAAAATCTCAGGAGAAGGTTGATAAGTCTGGGGCGATTGGTGACAGTCTCCCCCCTAGGATGACCTCCGAACACTCCCTTTCTTCAATTCTCCAACCTACTGTTTTGTGAATCATTTTAAGCTGAATAAGAGCCTGCCTCGAGGGGCGGTGCAACTGAATGTCATCGCCCTGCTCGGCGTTGCGGTCGTAAGCGCTTTTGTGCTGGGGAACTTAATTGCCCAAGGAAATATCTTGATGGCCTACTTGGGCCTTCTGGTTGTGGTTGGATTGGTGGCTCTCCAGCAGTTGAAGTCCTCGTTTTGGTTGCTCATTCCCTTTGCGATGATCTCGAACCTTCCGGCGATTTCCATCATCATCGCCTCGCTGACCTTAGGGGAGCTCTGGATTCTCGCCTCTTTGGTCTTCGTGGGTCTGTATTGGATTCTCGAGAGGCGGAAACTCCAATTCGCTTTGAAGGGGTCGGGAAAATGGATGTATGGCTATTTTGGTTGGTCTCTCCTTATTCTGGCCATGAATCCGGTGGGCATGACCGCTGCGGGTGCCGATGCGGGCGGATTGCGTTTCTATTTCAAGATTGCGCTGGCCTTCTGCGCCTTCTTTATCATCGCGAATAGCACGATGGGCGAAAAAAATGCCAAGCGGATGATTGTTTTGCTGCTCGTTGGAGTGGCGGCCGAGACGGTCTTCAATCTCGTGGGTGCTTTTGTCCCCCAGGTTTCTTTTTTGACGGCGACCGCGGCGGGAGGGGCGGGAGATGCCATGGGTTTCTATGGATGGTCCCAGCTTCTAGCCGTTCTTCCCGCGCTTGCCATTCCCTTTATCTTAGCGCGCTTCACGATCAGTGAATTGTTTCATCCGTCGAAATGGTGGGTGTCCTTGACCGCCTTGGTTTTGCTGGTGATGGTTCTTGCTTCGGGAAAGCGATCGCTGGCGGTGATCGTCCTCATCTATCCCGGGCTCATCGCTGTCATCAGAGGCCGGGTCGCGATCGCGATCGCCTATGGAATGGCCGGGGTTGTTGGATTTATCTGCCTGTATGGAGTTCATCTCTCAGGAATCAGCCTCCCGAAGAATACCCAGCGGGTTCTTTCGGTGGTCCCGGGAATCGCGGGCTTGGACCGAGATGTGACCAGGTCCTCCGAGAATAGTTTCCGGGAAACGTTGAATCGAATCGCCCTTGAGGAGATCAGAGCGCGGCCGACCCTAGGTGAAGGCTTCAAAATGGATGTGGATACCCTTTATTACCTCGAAACAAATCCTAACAAGGTTCTCGGACTCGGTGATCACTTCGACGGGGCCAAGCATGCCGCGACTTCCAACTGGCACAATACTTGGCTGGGAATTTCGGCAGACTTTGGAATTCCGGCCGCCGTCATTTTTGCCTTTGTGATGATTTTTTATATCAGGCATTCCTTGAAGATCCTCAGAAGGTTGGACCCCAAAAGTTACCAATGGACCTTGGTGGCGGGGCTTCTCGCGATCGTGATTGGGGAACTCTTGAGGTCTTGGCAGTTCGGGCACGCTTCGCTGAGTTATTGGCAAATCTCCTGGAAGGTGGGCGTTCTCTTCGCCGTCGACAATTGGTTAAAAGTGGCGGAGGCCCAAGAAGAAGCGGAGCGAGCCAAGGCCCTAGCAGCACCTCTGGCGCGTCCGGGTGGCATGGGCTTTGCCAAATCGAGGCTATAATCCCCACGCTCAGAATGAGCTGGAAGAAAGAGCGCTTCCAGAAGGCCTCGGGAATTCCGTAGGGTTTTCCGGGTCGTGCGTGGGGGCGATTGGAAGAATGAAAGGAGAGAAGCTCTCAAACGCAATGCCATTGTCAATTCCCTCAAAAAAATCCATCAGTTAAAACCTACAATAAATCGATAAATGATAAATGCACTCGTAAACATTACTCGTCACATCACTGGGCGATACCTCTTTAAAAAGAGGCTGCCCCGTCGATTCGGGAATGGATTGATATATGTAACAACACGTTCAGACATTCGCCTCATGGTGCCGGGATGGTCCCGTTCTGCCGCTGATCTGGTCAGGGTGGTGGACCATTATGTGCAACCAGGACAGGTCGTCTGGGATATTGGCAGCAACTTGGGGATCCTTTCGTTCTGCGCCGCGCTACGTTGTGGTAAAGCCGGACGAGTCTATTCCTTGGAGGCCGACCCCCGCTACGCCGATATTCAGGCGAGGAGCGTCATGAAATTTCCTGCGGAGGCCGCTCGGGTCGATGTCCTTTGTGCCGCGGTAGCCGATCAGATCGGCTTACTCGAACTTCTGATTCCTAAGAAAGGGCATGCCCGTAATCACCTTACCGTGGTTTCGGGGAATGCCGCCGGGGAGGCGGAGAACTTCAAGCCCGTGATCACGGTCGATTTGGACTGGCTCCTTGATCGGTGGATGAAGCCCGATTTTATCAAGATCGACGTGGAAGGCGCCGAAGTTCTCGCGATACAGGGTGCCGAGAGGTTATTCCGTGAGGTGAGACCGATTGGTTATATTGAATGCGCAAAGGAAAACAGAACGGCCATGACGTCGTTTTTTAAAAAATGGGACTATGAGCTCTTTGCCCTCGGGTCTGACGGCGTGGAAGTGCCGTTGGAAGAGTTTGCTTTCAACACAATCGTAAAGCCCAAAAATAGACTTATGCAGGAATAAATGTCGAAAAGGAACGATCTGGAATTTAGAAAGCCCCAAAATCGGGTTAAGTGATATGTCTGATCTTCAGTCGGGAAACCTTGGCCAAAGTTGGGAGGATTGCGCAGCTCCCGCACAACTCCTTGTGGAAATATTCGGAAGCTTAGATGCCGAGGGCATTAAGTATTGCATAATGCGGAACTATGATTTACTACCGCGTAGTGTCGCTGATAGTGACTTGGACATTCTGCTGCTGCCGGATCAACACGTAGCTGCAGAAAGGGCATTACGACGTGCGCTCGATCTTCACGGTGGTGCGGTCATCGGAAAAATTCCCGCGAGAGGAAGCTACCTTAAAACAATGGGATGTAGGAGTGGGAAATGGTGGGGGCTGGCCATCGATCTTGTTGCCGATGTCGACTATCGTGGCATGGTCTATATTGAGGCTGCCGACGTCATCAGGAGAGCGATCGTTCGGGATGGGGTCTGTGTGGCCGACGAAGCTGATGCCGCTCTCGGCGCACTGGCAAAAGAATTGCTCAATAATCTCTCCACCGAGCCACGCTACCTCGAGCAAGCGCGCACGATTTGGCAGGAACGAGGCGACGAGTGTCTTGAGGCCTTGGGGCGCTTTAGTCGCGACCTTAAATGCCGTGTTGCCATTCTCTTAAACGATTCCAACCCCACGAGAGATCAGTTGCGCATTTTGGGGGAAGCGATGCGACGAGACCTTAAAGGGATCCATCGGCCCCTTGATTGGCTTGCGATCCGTAGCCGTGATTTTATCTCGCGATCTCTCAGAATATTCCGGCGGCCGGGATCTCTTATTGTGCTATCGAGTCGTGATCCGGCAATTGCGTTAGCGCTCACAAAAGAACTACTCCCTGTTCTGATGCGTGCTTTTCACAAGCGGGTTCTTATTGCTTACGGGGAACCTGAAAAATTGGAAGAGGTTTCATCCCTCACCCTCTCAAATGAGGCCGTTGAACCACCGACATCCCAAAGCGACGTAGGGATTCTCGGATTGATCAATAAGTATTTCGTTTGCTATTTTTCACGAGCTTATCCGAAGATGCTTGGGAAGCCCAACTTGATATGCAGTATCGGCTACCTTGAAGAAGCACCGAGTGTCCATAAATTAAGATTTTGGAAATTTTTGGGGCCGCTATTTCCAAACCCGGATCTTACGGTTCGCTTATGCCTTGAAACGAAAGAAAGAGAAGAGATGATTACTAATCAAACTTTTAAAAACACCGTTGTTGTGATTCCCAAAACAGACTCATCCAACAAGGTGGGATTTGATCCTAACGATGTTCTTGAATATATTTTGAAAACTCTCTCTTGTCGATTTCCTCGTTAGATTGATCTCCAGAGCGACGATTCCGGTGATGTGATTCGGTTTTTAAAAGAGCGGACGGCCCGATACACAGGATGGACAAACAAGGAAAAATAAGAATTCTGATGTCGGCTTTTGCCTGCGAGCCGGAGGAAGGATCGGAGCCGGAAGTGGGTTGGCGTTGGGCCGTCATGATGGCTCGTGACAACGAGGTCGTCTTGGTGACCCAGGAAAAGAACCGCAAACACATCGAGCCCTTTCTTGCGAAGAACCCGGGGGTTTGTGAGAACGTGACCTTCGTTTACCATGAATTTTGGCCATCGCTGAGACGCTTAAAGCGCCGCTTTGGTTGGTTGATGCTTCCCTACTACACGCTGTGGCAGTGGAGCTTGCGCGGGGTGGTGGATCGTCTCCTTGTAGAGCACGAGATCGATCTCATTCATCATGTCACCTTCGCATCTTTTAGGATGCCGGTATTTCTTAGGGGTCGTCCGGTCATTTGGGGGCCGGTGGGTGGTGCCGATACCGCGCCACGACATTTGCTGGGATTTCATGGACCCTGGAAGTCAGTTCTTCGTGAAAGAGTGCGAAATTGGAGTACCGCGTTGGCGGTCCGACTCTTACCGTTGATCGATCCCTCGCGCAGGACGGGCGGATGGGCCTTTGCCTCAACTCCGGGCACGGCGAGGGCTTTTCAGGCAAGTGAGATTCCGGTCGCGATTTTGCCGACGGTGGGGATGGTGGCGCAGGAGGACTGGCGGCGGGAATTTACCCCCGATGGAGAGCCGCTGAAGCTTCTTTTCGTGGGGCGGCTGCATCATCTCAAAGGCCTGCAATTTCTGTTCGAAGCCTTGCGAGAAATCCCGGCCGACAAGGTGGTTCTCACGGTGGTGGGGACGGGGCCGCAGGAGGATCATCTCAAGAATTTGGCAAAGGACATGATGATCGAGGACCGTGTCAATTTTGTGGGATTTGTCCTGCGGCCGGACCTGCCGGAAGTCTATCGGTCCCACGATTTGCTGCTGGCGCCGAGTCTCTATGAGAGCGGAGGGCTTTCGATTCTTGAGGCGTTTTCGTTTGGGGTTCCCGCGGTGGCGTTGAAGAGGGGTGGTCCTGCCCTGATTGTCGCGCCGGGTTGTGGGACCCTGATTGAGGTTGATGGTGAGGTGGGCGAAGTTTGCCGTGAGTTGCGCGCGACCATTTTAAGATACGGTCATGACCGGGAACTCCTGCTGAAGCAGGGGACGATGGCGAGAGCGCGCTTGCAAGAGGACTATTCCTGGGATGAAAAGCGCCTGCGAATGCAAGAAGCTTATGAGCGGGTCATGGGCACCTCCGAAAGCAAGTGACCGGAAGGGCCCTAATGAATCACAATGATGAAAATGAGTGAGACTTCCAAGCGCCTCTTGATTGTCGGCCAGACGCCCCCGCCGTGGCATGGGCAGGCCGTCGCCACGAAGATGCTCGTCGACCACGAGTGGTCGGACTGGGAGATTGATTCGGTCCGGATGGCCTACAGCGATGGCATTGACGAGGTGGGGAAGTTTCGATGGCGGAAGATCAGTCATCTTTTCGAGTTAACCCGGGAGGTTCGCAAGAAATTGAAGGAGGCCCCGGGAACGGTGATGCTTTATCCGCCGGCGAGTGCTTCCTGGTTGCCCTTTTTACGGGATATTTACTTTCTCATGGGCACCCGGCATCTGGCGAGGGGGACGGCCTTCATTTTCCATGCCAGCGGACTCCCCGCATTCGTGAGGAAGTCGCCGCTCCGTCGGTGGTTGGCGAGCCTGGCCTATCACGGAGCTGACCTTTCATTGGAGGTGGCCCAAGAGACGGTGACGGCCAAAGAAGTTTTTGAAGCGCGCGAGTCAGCATGGTGTCCGTGTGCGGCTGAGGTTCCCGACCTCCCGGCCCGGCCGGTGAAGAAGGGGGGAATCGCGAGGATTCTATTTGTAGGGAGCCTGATGGAGGGGAAGGGCATTTTGGAGATTCTTAAAACGGCGAAAGTGTTGAAGGAACGTGGTGAGGGGCCGCTGCAATTTGCGATTGTCGGCAAGTGGTCTGATGAGGGATTTCAGAAGAGTTGCGAAGACTTTGTGCGCGCGAACGATCTCGGGGAGTTCATCGATTTCCGGGGGCAGTTGACGGGTGATGAGAAGTGGGCTGCTTTTCAGGAAGCGGATCTCTTTTTCTTTCCCTCACATTACCGCTCCGAAGCGTCACCCATCGTATTGATGGAGGCCCTCGGTGTTGGGCTGCCGGTGGTTACTACCCACTGGGCCGGGATCCCCGCAATGGCCGGGGAGTGTGAAGCGGTGACCCTGTGCCCAGTGAAAGACCCGGAAGGGTTCGCCGAGGCCATCATGCAAACCTTGGCGAAGATTGCGGATTCAGACGAGTGGAGTGTCAAAGCGACGGAGTTCTACCGTGAGCGTTTCACTCCGCAGCAGTTTATTCAACGGATTCAGGATGGCTTGTCGAAGGCCGGACTCTCAAGATGATGGATTTTAAGAGCTGGAAAGCGGATCTCGAGAGGGTTCTCCCCCATCTTCAAAGGGTGGCCTTGGGAAGCGCGGTCGTCGGGATTTTCCCGCTGAGTGACCGGGTGGCACTGGGGCTTCCCCGCGATCAGAAATTGGCCCGAGAAGTGATTCGGCTCTATCGACCCATGAAGTGGAAGGCCCGGTTGTTCGCTCACTTGTTAGAGGGGGTGTCACGAACGGGGGTGTTGCGTTTGTTCAGGTCAAAAGGGCCCGGGGAAATGGTGCCAGAAATTTCTTGGTTGCAGGGTGTCTCCGATCTGGGGTTTCTGGGATGTCATCCGGGGCACGGGATCCGTTGTGTTCTGCTGAGCCGGGAGGAGGATGGAGGGTTGAGGGTGACCAAGGTGGCGATCGGCGGGAAGCTGGCCGCGGTGGTCGCGGAGGGAGAAACGCTGAGAGAATTGGGAGCGCGGTATCGGGGGGTGGTCACTTTTGGAGAAGCCGAAACGGGGGACGGATGGGCCGCTTTTTGGACCCCTCATGTCGCGGGGAAAGGTCCGCAATCCGTGCTTGGCGAAGGAGTGATTGACCTTTTGGAGGGATGGTTGCGACCTGAAAAGGTGACGATTGGCAACCTTTCGTGGGTTGAGGGGCTGTCCCGGAGGCTGCCTGAAAAAACGGGTGAGAGGCTCAAGGCACAGGAAATTCGCGCCGCGCTTGTTCATGGCGATTTTGCGCCCTGGAATTTAAGAGGTGCTCCCGGCGGGTTGGTGGCGATTGATTGGGAGTGGGCGCGCGAGGATGGCCTGGGAGGCTTGGACATCGGGCATGGCTTGCTTATGGAGGCCCTGTTGGTCAAGGGGCTGGCAGGAGCGGACCTTGTCGAGGCGGTTCTTACCGGGGCGAGGCAGGAGGGGATTGCGGGCTATTTGGAAAGGTGCGGGTGGGGGGATCTTAATCTGTGGTGTCTCCTGTCACTCCTCTATTCCGGTGACCAGACAGGACAGGAGATGGCGCGGGAATTAACGGCCCTTCAGAATAGGATGGAGCAACCGTCGGTGATCTGAGTAAGCTCACAAACACCCCGCGGGGAGGTTGGTCAGCAGCCTTTTATCGATCGATTTAAATAATGATTTATGAGTAAATTGCCCAAATCTGGGAAGAGAGTTTTGATCTCTGCTTATGCGTGTGCGCCGGACCGGGGTGCCGAGCCGGGGGTCGGGTGGAATCTTGTCGCTTATATGGCGGGAATGTATGGTTATGACCTCACCGTGATCACGCGGACGAAGCACCGTCTTGCGATTGAGGCAAGCCGTGATCCCCGCGTTCTGGGAGTCCATTGGATCTATGTGGATCCGCCGGAATGGATCTCGACCAAGAAGAGGGGGGCCTGGGGCCTGAAGGCCTTCTATTTGCTGTGGCAGCGAAAGATGCACGCAGCGGCGGAAGAGTATCTTCGGGATCACCGCGTTGACCTTGTTCACCACCTTACGTTTGGGAGTATCTTGCCCGCAACCTCGCTGGTTGATTTTGGCTTGCCGCTCGTGGTGGGCCCGGTCGGTGGGGCTGAGATGACTCCGGCCGAATTGGTGCCAGATCTGGCTCCGAGATTGTGGATCCGGGATCGGCTTCGGGCGGCCTTGTATCGATTCGGAAGTGGCTTGGAGTCGACCCGCAGAGCTTACAAAAATTGTTCGGTGGCGCTGGGAGCAACTGAGGAGTCCGTGGCATCCTTGAAGGAACTGGGAGCTAGGGATGTCAGGTTGGTGCCACAGTCCGGGTGTGGGAGTGACGAGGTCGCCGCTTTTGTGGACGCGAATCCTCCGGGAGAGTTTGCTCCCACTGGCCCAATCAGGCTCCTGAGTGCCAGCCGGTTGGTCCACTGGAAGGGCGTTGATTTGACGGTTGATGCGGTGGCCCGGGCGGTGGAGCAAGGGTGTGATATCGAGCTTTCGATTTTACAGGAGGGGCCGGAGTTGAAGTCCCTCAAGAAGTTGGTCAAAAAACGGGGATTGACCGGGAGGGTGAAATTTATCGGGAAACTGCCCACCCTAGAGGATGTTTATGAGGCGATGAGGCGGTCCGATGCGGTGATTCACCCTGCGGTGAACGAGGCTTTCGGACAATCGGTGTTAGAGGCCTTGGCGCTTGGTCGACAGGTGATCTGCCTAGACTGGGCCGGTCCCGGAATGATCGTGACCGGGGACTGCGGCATCAAGGTCGAGCCGGGAAACCGTGATCAAATCGTGAAGGGTCTGACTGAGGCCATGCTCTCATTGGAGGAACGGCGTGGACAATGGCTGGAGATCCAAAGAGCGGCCATTGCGAGAGCGGCCACCTTTAGCTGGCAGAGTGTCGCCCGGGAATTGGACCGGGCCTATCAGGACAGTTTAGAAGTTTTCTGATCCTCAAAATGATTCCTGATTTCACCATTGTTACCGCCAGTTATAATTATGGGCGGTATCTTCGCGAGTGCCTTGAAAGTGTGGTGCAACAGGAGGGCGTGACCTTTGAGCATCTCATTTATGATGGGGGTTCGACGGACGATACCGCCGAAATCGTGGCGGAGTTTCCGCACGCAGTCTTCGTGCAAGAACCCGATGAAGGGATGAGTGATGCCATCAACAAGGGATTTGCGGCAGCCAAGGGAAAGTGGGTGATGTGGCTCAATACGGACGACCGATTGAAGCCGGGAGCCTTGAAGGCGGTGCTCGCCTTCGCGGAAGGGAAGGATGAGACCGACATCATCTACGGGGGCTGGGATTTCATCGATGAGAAGGGTCGATTGATGAGGTCGATGACCATTTTCCCATTCCAGAAAGCGATGCTCTGCTACCTGGGATGCTACATCGGGTCGACCTCGACCTTTTATCGGAACGCGACTGTGGTGGCGGAAGGGCATCACTTGGATCAGAGTTTCGGATTTGTGATGGACGGTGAATATTACAATCGGCTCGCCTCGCTCGCTAAAAAATTCACCTATATGCATGCCCTCTTGGCCGACTTCAGGATTCACGGTATGAATCTCAGTTTCAGGCATAAGGAGTGCCGCAACGCGACCGAAGCGCTTGTTTTAGAGAAGCAGTATGCTGAATCGATTGCGATTCGGCGGACCTACGGATGGCATCAGGTGAAGCGGCCGCCCTGGGTCTGGTTTGTGGATGGCCTCCTGTTTGGCTATTATGGTCTCAAAAAGTTTGTCCTCAAACGTTGCTATCGCCGGTTTGTGCCGCTGATCCGGTTGTCGGTTGCAAGCGAAGAAGAGCAACAGCCATGATGAATCTCCGATCAGAGGATGGCCTCCACGAATTCGTGGCCGTGAACCGGGGGAACGTGGCCTTTCTTCGGTTCAAGCGCGGAGGATTAAAGCAGGGAAAATATAGTGATTGGGATATTGCGGTGCGCGAGCGGGGGACGGCCCTTGAGGCGTGTCGGACCCTTTATGGTGAGGCCTGGCTCAGGATTCCCAGGCAGTATGTCGTCCAGCATTATTATGAATGGGGGCAGTGTGACCTCCTCCCGGTCTTTGAATGGAATGGGTTTGACTATCTGGATCAGAATCTTTTTTGGGAGAACGTAGAGATTGGGAATGATGGGATTCCGAGACCGGCCTTGGGTCATGATGCCTACATTGCCTGGATGACCGGACTCCTTTGGGGGAGGCGGTTCGACCGACGTTACCGGGATTTCATCCGGCTCGGGGCGAGAGAGGATGAAGAGAATTTCCGGGAATGCCTTAACAGGGCATTTGGCCGGGGGCTTGGGGAGAAGCTCTATCGAATTGCGAGGCGTGGAGACGCGGCGGTGGCCACTCACTGGGTGGGGCAGATGAGGTTGTCTCTCTCGGTCCGTTGCCTCGGTCGCGCCCCTTTTGCGACGGGGATGTGCATTGCGCGTCATTGGTGGTGCGAGTGGCGCTTTCACCGACATCTTCCCTTCCCTTGGGTGGGTCTCCTCGGGCCAGATGGCAGTGGCAAGACGACCGTCATTGAGAAGCTCAACGAAAAAATCCGCTTATCCCGGTTGAAAATTTCTGTGATCCACTGGTTACCGGCCCTTCGTCCGGTGGTGATTTCCTCACACGGAACCGTCACCGATCCCCATGCCCAGAAAGCAAAGTCGGTGATCATGTCTTCCCTCCAGTTAGGGAAAATTCTTCTTTTTTGGTGGTGGGCATCGTTTCGCTATCTTTTCCACCTGAGGGCAAAGAGGGAGATGGTCTTGTCCGACCGCTTCTATTTGGATCTCTTGGCGGATCCCAAGCGTTACCGATATGGTGCCAGCACGAGACTTGCCCGATTTGTCTTTCGTTTTCTCCCGCGTCCCGACCGGATTATTGTTCTGAACGCTCCCGTAGAAACGATTCTCGCGCGGAAAAGAGAGGTTGCCGAAAATGAGCTGGAGCGACAGCTGAAGAGTTACCAGAAGATCGTTTCAGATCATCCTGAAAGAGCGGTGCTGGTGGATTGTGAAAGGGAGCCCGAAATCGTGGCGGATGATGTTTTGAATCATTTGTTGGAGGAGCTTGGAAAGCGGAGTCGATAATGAAAGTCGCCCATATTTTATCCTATTATCCGGGTCAGGAAGGGCTGACTAGTTTTTGTCGTGGCTTGGGAACAGCCTTCCAAAGGTTGGAAGGAATTGAGGTGCCCATTATAACTTTTCGCGCGAAGCCTTCCAAGGTGACCGAGGAGGATGGTGGGCCACTGGTGTTAAAATTTCCAAATCGCGGGCGGCATCCCTTCGATATTCCTGATGCTTTTATACAGGCGCTGGAAAACGGTGACTTGAGATTGGATGGGGCTGTTTTGCATGGAGCTTACAGTCCCCAGGTTTTTCGGTTGGCGATGGTCCTTCGGAAACGGGGGATCCCCTATCTCTTCATGCCCCACGATCCGTATGTGAAGAGTCTGCGACGTCATCATGCGGTCAGGAAGTTTGTCTATTGGCATCTCTGTGAGAAGAGAGTCATCAAAAATGCAGCGGCGATTCAGCTTTTGTCCGCATCCCATGAAAGGCCCTTGCGAGAGCTGGGATGCCAGACTCCGGTGCATACCTTGGCAAATGGCTGCGATCCGGAAGATTTGAAGTTCATTGCGTCAGATGCCCGGGTGCCAGGGCAATCTGAGGACTTCGTGATCCAATACTTGGGGAGAATGGATCGGAATCACAAGGGGCTGGATTTACTGATCAGGGGATATGGGAGATTTCTGAAGGAGATTCCCGGGGATTCCCGGGTGAAGTTAGTCCTGAGTGGAAATGATTGGGAAGACCGGCCATTTCTGGAGGCTTTGGCGGACGAACTGGGGTTGGGGGAGAGGGTGGTTTTCACCGGGCGGGTGGCGGATCATTCTGTCACGGTTCACTCCAGGGCTGATTTATCTGTCTTATGTTCGCGGTTTGATGGCTTCGGCTTGACGATTGTGGAGGCGCTTTTAGCGGGGCGGCCTGTTTTGGTGTCGAGCGCGGCTGGGGTCGCGAGCTACGTGGAGGAGGCGCAAGCCGGCTTGATTGTCGATCCCCAGGAAGGGTCGATTTGCGAGGGGCTCCTTTTGGCCTGGGCGAAGCGCGGGGAGTTGGCGGAAATGGGCAGGAGAGGGCAGCGGTTTGTGGTTGAGAATCTCACTTGGGAGATGATCGCACGGCGATCAGTGGATATTTATTCCGAGGTTTTTAGAGCCTAGGGCAGTGGATTTTTAGCAAGATTGACCTCAGATTTTTTTCTGCTTAGATTCTCTCTCTCACTTTCATTCATTCGATGCGTCGCAATACTTTTTCTATCACGTCTTCTTTGAGGGCGTTGCGATTCTCGCTAGGGGTGGGTTTGGCTGGACTGCCGGTCGCGGCTTTCGGGGTTCTGGACCTCGACGGGGACGGGGCCTCGGAGATTTGGAAGCTGCGTCATTCCGGAGTGTCGGCAGACGTGGGGGATGTTGATGGCGACGGGTTCTCGAATTTTGACGAAATGGTCGCTGGAACAGATCCTTCAGATTCAGCAAGTCTTCTCAGGGTGACTTCGCTGGCGTTGGGAAATGAAGTCCTTACGATGCAATGGGATGGAGTGGCAGGGAAGGCCTATACGATTCAGGCTTGGAATGCGGAGGAGGGAAACTGGCAGGTCGTTACGACGGTCACTCCTGATCCGGTTGATCGGACACGGTCAGTTGAATTTTTGTCTCCCGGTGAGACTGGGATCTATCGACTCGGAGTCACGGATTACGATGGTGACAGGGACGGGCTGAGTGCTTGGGAGGAACTCCAACTGGGGTGGGATGATGACGATGACCATAGCTCTGGTTCTTTGACGGTGGCAGACTATGAGGCGGCCTTGACGCTTTTGGAACAGCCTGGAGGAATGCCCTTGGTGTCAGGAGAGATTCTCCCGCCCCGATTACCGGATGCCGCGGAAGCAGCTCGATTTTTGGTGCAAACGACCTTTGGCCCCACCACCGAGTCGATCCAAGAGGTGATGCAACTGGGGATGAGTGGGTGGATAGACCAGCAACTGGGAATGAGGATGACGACAACTCGGAGTCAACTGAGTATGACGGGCCAGTCTTATAGTGCGGTGTGGTGGAGGCATGCGTGGTGGCGTACGGCGCTGGTGTCACCTGACCAGCTGCGGCAACGGATGGCGTATGCTTTGAGCCAGATTTTTGTCGTCAATAATGAACCCGGCACGGTGATTGGCGATAATCCTTATACGAAGGCGGTCTACTACGATGATTTTGTGAAGGGGGCTTTTGGCGATTTTCGCGAGATCTTGGAAGATGTCACTTACAGTCCGACGATGGGCTTTTATTTATCACACCTGAACAATCGTAAATCGGACCTGTCGATCAATCGTTTTCCTGATGAGAATTTTGCGCGCGAGGTGATGCAGCTCTTCACGATTGGCCTGTGGCAGCTCAATCTGGATGGCTCGCATAAATTGGATGCCGAGGGCGCTAGTATTCCAACCTACGACAATTCTGTCATCACCGAGATGGCCAAGGTTTTCACCGGAATGAGCCATAGCACGACGATGAGAGGCCGCCCCGCGACGAGCTTCTACGACTCGGCGACGGGGGATGACTACAAACTGCCGATGAAGGTTTGGGATGAGGAACATGAACCCGGGTCGAAAACCCTTTTTAATAATGTCACCCTCCCTGCCGGTCAGACTGGGGAAGAGGATGTGCAGCAGGCCTTGGATGCCCTGGCCGGCCATGAGAGCACGGCACCCTTTATTAGCAGATTGTTGATTCAGCGTTTCACCTCATCGAATCCAAGTCCTGATTATCTCCGCCGGGTGAGTCTGGCCTGGCAAGCCGGGGATGGTGATCTTGGCCGGGTTTTACGGGCCATCTTTTTTGATCCCGAGGCTCGCACCATTGACTTAGGAGAGGGACTACGGGGTAAGGTCCGTGAGCCTCTGCTCCGAATGACCCACATTATGAGAGCCTTCGCCCTGCCCGATGAATCAGGGAAATACGGAGTTCTGGCTTCGTCGATCAAGACGGGGTTGGGACAATTTGTGATGTCAGCGCCTTCTGTCTTTAACTTTTATCTCCCGGACCATTCGCCGACCGGCTTCTTCAGTGAGCGTGGTCTGGTGGCACCGGAGTTCCAGATCGCGACATCTAGCACAATTTTGTCGGCACATGACTTGTTGAAGACCACTGCGACGACAGGACATTGGGTGCGCGGGATCGATTTTTCGGATGAGCTTGGGATGTTGGGTGATGTCGAGGCTCTCGTCAGCCATCTCGACACCTTGCTGACCTTTGGGACAATGTCAGATGCAACCAAAGCTGCCGTCATTGATCGGATCAACGGAGAATCGGCCCAGATTAATAAGGTGGCGATTGCGGCCCAGACCATTGTGACATCTCCAGACTTTAGCGTCCTTAAGTAAATGATGAGGATGAAATCAAACTTGATGAAACGCCGTCGTTTTCTTGGTGAGGCGAGTTGTGCGTCGGTAGGGTCGATTGCGGCCTTGTCGTCAATTTTCAATTTGCGTCTCACTGGTTCGCTGGCGGCCGCCGCGGAGCCGCCAGAGGAGGATTACAAGGCGCTGGTCTGCATCTTCATGGCAGGCGGGAACGATTCATTCAACATGCTGACCCCGGGAAGTGGTGAGGCCTACGATGATTACGCGCTGGCCCGGGGAGCGCTGGCTCTGCCAGCCGCAGATCTCTCGAATCTCTCGGAGACTCTGCCCGATGGGCGTCAACTTGCGCTGAATAAGAGCATGAGTGAATTGCTGGCATTGTATGAAGGTGGGAAAGCGGCCTTTGTGGCGAATGTGGGCACCTTGGTTGAGCGGACCTCGGTGGCAGGAATTCAGAATGGGTCGGCGAAATTACCTCTGGGACTATTTTCGCACTCAGATCAGCAACTGCATTGGCAATCGGGCTTGCCGGATACCCGTTCGGCGGGATCGGGATGGGGCGGGCGCTTGGCTGACCTTTTTGCCGATCTCAATGGTGTCAGCGGGGTCTCGATGAATATCTCATTGGCCGGGATTAACCTCTTCCAGAGTAGTGGAGGAACGAGTGTCTTTTCCAAGAGTCCGGGAAGTGTGCCGGGGCTAGCGAATTGGGATAATCCAGCCCATCTGGGCCGCAGGAGAGCCATTGAAAGCGTCCTAGACGCGGAGTATCGCAATGTCTTTGAGAAAACCTTCGTCGCCCGAACCAAGGAAGCCATTGCGGCCGGGAAGGAGTATCAAGAGGCTCTGACCCTTGCCGATCCGGTGGCGAGCCCCTTCACCATAACGAATCCGATTTCGATGCAGTTGAAAGATGTGGCCGAGAGTATGGCGGCCCGTGGCGGTCTTAATAAGAAACGTCAGACCTTCTTCGTGATGGCCGGAGGCTGGGATCATCACGCCTCCCTTGATCCTCACCCGGCGATGTTGCGGCAGCTCAGCCAGGCCATTCAGGAGTTTCAAAATGCCGTCGTCGAGATGGCGCTAGAAGATCAGGTGACGCTCTTTACGGCTTCGGATTTTGGTCGCACTCTTTCCGCGAATGGTGGGGGAAGTGATCATGCCTGGGGCGGAAATCAGTTTGTCGTGGGAGGTGCGGTCAATGGCAAGAAGGTCTATGGAGAGTATCCTGAGCTTTCCTTGGGGAGCGTTTTGGATTCGGGTCGGGGTCGCTTGGTTCCCACGACTTCGGTCGATGAGTATTCCGCAGAACTGGCCCTTTGGATGGGAGTTTCCAAGTCCGACCTCCCTTTAATTTTCCCAAATATTGGCCGGTTTTATGATGTCACTCGTGAGGATCCCCCTCTCGGTTTAATGAATTTGTCGTGAGGAGGGGGATTGTCATTGGGAGCGCCCTCGGGGCGCTGATTGCCTATCTTGTCTTTCTCCGTCCTCCGGGAATTTTGTCCCCATCGCCCGGGGAGGACGTGGCAAATCACAAAGAAGAGGCAAAGGCGGGCATCGAGGGGATTCTTGCGCCCAAGCGCATCATCACCAAGTCGCTTTTCTTTGAGCAATATGGATCTTCCAATCGGAGTGTCGCCAACGATTTGGAAGCAGTTTCCTTGTTGCTGAATGATTGCCAACTGATGATGAAGGATTTCGAGTCCCAATTCCTGCCCGACAATCGAGCGATCACCTCTTTTTTGAGTGGCGGAAATCGGGAGGGAATCGCTTGGATTCCACCCGCGCATCCTTCGATCAATGATCTGGGTGAGTTGACTGACCGATTTGGCGGCTCTCTTTTTTTTCATCGGGAAGCGGCCTTAAAGTTTCAGTTACGGTCTGCGGGCCGGGATCAAATCATGTGGACTTCCGATGATGTCGTCTACCCCGACGGGTCCGCAATATCCCAAGATGATTGAGCTTGTCGGTCTTGGATAATCATCGTTAATCAAGAAAATGAATTCAGCAGTCAGTCAGCCGCAAAGCTTCCGGGAGGAAGGCTTGCAGCTGGGCGAAATTAGAAATCTCTCGGTTTCGACTCTGGCCATGGGTTTGGGCGCACTGGTTGTCCTTCTGCTGATGTATACGATCTATCCAGCCTATCCGACGACGAGCGGGAAGACGTTGGCTGGTTGGACCTGGTCTGCTTGTAATGCCCAGAATGGGTTTCTCCATGGTCGTTTTATCCCGGTGGCGTTTTCTGTCATGATTTGGCTGGCTTGGCAGAAGTCCAAGCTGGAGCGGATCAAGCCCTCATGGTGGGGAATGGTGGCGCTTGGATTTGGGCTCTTGCTCTACCTGGGATCGATCCGGACGATCCAGCCCCGTCTCGCTCTGATGGGGATCCCCTTTGTCATCATTGGGCTGACTCACTTTTGTTTTGGGTTTAAAATCATGAAGGCTGTCATTTTTCCGGCCTTCTTTTTCTGGTTTACGATTCCAGTGCCTAACCTAGAGGCGGCCCTGACCGGGAACCTGCAAACGTTGATTACGAAATCCTGCTACCACGCGGGCTTATTGTTGGGGATGGATCTCACTTCTAGTGGATCGACGATCACGGTGAAGGGAACGGACCTCGAAATTGCGGGGGGGTGTAGTGGAATCCGTTCCCTGATGGCGCTCGTCATGATTGCGGCGGTCTACGCGAATTACACCCAGAAGTCGCTTTGGAAGAAGGCCGTGCTTTTTGCCTCATCGTTCCCGTTGGCCATCGTCGGTAATTTTGGGCGAATTTTCACGATACTCGTGCTTTCCCAGCTAGGGATGGCAGACTTTGCCAAAAAGACCTATCACGACTGGGCGGGGCTCTTGTTCTTTTTCCCAATTGCGTTATCGGGCCTTTATCTGGTCGATTTTCTTTTGAATCTTAAAGAACGCCGCAAAAAGAAGGTGAAGCGATCAGTCCGGACCATCACGACCAAGGAGAGCGAGGTAGCGACAGAATGAAAATACGTGCAGCGATTCTACTTGTAGTGGCCGTCACTTTTGCGGGCGTGGTCTTTGCCTTTCCAAAGGCTTCTAGCATGAAACCTTCTAGGCTTGCGAGGGATCTTCCCGAGGAATTTGGTGATTGGATTGGAGTGCCTGCGGAACCTGGAAAAAGGGAGAAGGAGGTCTTGGCCAAAGATACCGAGTTTGAGCGGATGCAATACACCCACATTGATGGGATCCGCCCGCCGGTCGAGGCGTCCATTGTATTTTCCGGGAAAAACCTCAGCCAAAGTATTCATCGACCTGAAGTTTGTTTACGCGCCCAGGGTTGGGAGTTTGTGAGTGAACGGTATTTAAATTGGAGCGATGTTTTACCGAATGGCGAGGGCCTACCAGTGAAGGAGATTATTTGTCGGCTGGAGCGAATGCAGGAAAGCGCCAGTGGTGACCTCGAACCGATCGTGCTCGAAAACGGTGAAAAGGCTTACGTCTGGAGAGCATTCTATTATACCTTTTTTGGACATTCCAAAATCGTTTCAGGGCATTACCAGCGGACAGGCGAGGACATCAAGGACCGGATTTTTAAGGGATACGACCAACGCTGGGCGTATGCCACCTTTTCATCGTTCATTACCGAGAAGTTCGTCGAACAGGGCTTCTCAACGGGTAGTTTTGCGGTGTTGAACGAGGAGCAAACAGCAGAACATATTGCCGATTTTCTTCGGGAACTTGTGCCTTTTGTCGTGGCAGTGCCGGGCAAGGGAGTCGATCCATCCCTTGCCGACGGGAAAATCTTGAATCATGAGTGATAGAGGGGCGAAGCAACATTTCTCCATTCAAGTTCTTCAGCTCATTGATGCCGTTCTTGTCTGGGTCGCTTTTGGATTGGCGGCCGCCTTCAGGGATCCACTGAGGCTGCTTCTCGGAATGTCGGTAGATGGGGATGTTGGCTTGGAGGCCATGATGTGGGTTGTCTACGTCGCGGTTCCGTTAACCCCTTTGCTGCTCGAGAAATCGGGACATTATGACCGTTTGTTGTCTAGGAGTTCGGGTCAGAGTTTGAATGGGCTTTTCCGAGGAGTTCTGCTGATGGCCTTCGTTGTTGGGAGTGTGGCGGTCTTTGGAAAACTGGAAGGTGCGAGGCGGCTCATTCTGGCTGTAGGGTTTGTCTTTACCCTTATTCTTCTTTGGGGGCGGATGTATGTGACGTTCAGCATCCTGAAAAAGAGGGCGAAACATGAAGGGTTTCTCGAGAGAGTGGTTTTGGCTGGAAGTTGGGAGGAAACTACGACGTTTTTAGAGGAAGTAGATTCAGAGGTCTCTTCTGCTTGGAAGATTGTTTCTCATTTTGATCTGAGTGAACATACCGTTGAAAATTTAGAAAGTTTAATTCGGACTGAGTCGGTGCAACGTGTTGTATTTCTGGCAGGGCATACCGAGTTTGAGAGAGTGTCACGGGCTGTCGAAGCTTGCGAAATTCAAGGGGTTGAGGCTTGGATCGGAGCTTCCTTTCTTAAGACCCAGGTGGCTCGCCCAAGTTTCGATATTGTGGGGGGAAAGCCGATGTTGGTTTTTCGATCGACTCCGGAACTCTCATGGCAATTGTTCGCGAAGAAGCTCGTCGATATCGTTGGATCTCTCGTGATTGTGATCGGCTCATCTCCTTTTTGGATCGCGGCCATCATTGGAATCAAGTTTTCGAGTCCTGGAGCTCCCGTCATTTTCCGGCAGCAGCGTGCCGGTCTCTATGGCAAGCCGTTCAATATTTACAAGTTCAGGACAATGATTCCGAACGCGGAGGCACAACTGGACAAGATCAAGGAGGAACACGGTAATGAAATGGAGGGTCCGACGTTTAAGTTGGTGGTCGACCCACGCGTGTTCCGATTTGGCCGCTTTCTACGGAAATACAGTATTGATGAGATTCCTCAGGTGATCAATGTCCTGAAGGGGGAAATGAGTCTTGTTGGTCCCCGGCCTCTGCCAATCCATGAGATTGAAGCGATTGACGACTCGGCACACCGTCGCCGTTTGAGTATGAAGCCAGGCATCACCTGTCTCTGGCAGATTAGCGGGCGCAGCGATATTACCAGTTTTGAAGAGTGGGTGAAACTTGATGTCGCCTATATTGATCGGTGGACCATTTGGGAGGATCTCCGGATTCTTCTGAAAACGATTCCGGCAGTCTTATTTGGAAAAGGAGCACGATGAAAATATTTGAAGTTATTGCGGCACTAGTTTTTGCGATTGGCATTCTCCTCATTGCGGGAATGGGGGTCGATCTCACCTACGCGCGTGCGGGAGGGGGAATGATGATTTGCGCGGTGGGCTGCCTGCTTGTGGCTCTGGTTGTCTTCCGGAGGGGGGCGGCTGGAATCAACGGAGTATTTGTAACGGCGATCATTCTTGGAGGTGCTTATTTCATCTGGCGGGCACTCGCGGGCGGCCCCATCGGGTTGGCCGTTGGGGATGTGACCATCGTGCTGATTTTACTGGCTGCTTTTCTGGTGGGTGCAGGGGGACAATTGGCAAGTGCGCGAGTTTTCACCGTGGCAATTGGGATCGCGTGCCTTGCGAATGTCGTCGTGGTCGCGCTTCAGTTGAGCGGGCAATCCCCTTGGTTCGTATGGAGGGAACCGTTCGGGTCCAAGGCCATCGGCACCGGATTTTTTGGCCATTACAACTATCTCGCGGCTTTTTTGAATGGCTCGCTGTTTTTGTTTCTGACGTTGGCGTTCGCGGCTAAATCATGGCCTTGTCGGATACTTTCCGGGGTAATTGCGCTCTCGGCGATCGCGTGCCTTTTTGCCTCTGGTTCCCGTGGGGGATGGGTGTCGTTCGTGGTGGGTTTCGGGGTCTGGGTGATCTTGGGCTTGATCTTTCTGAAAAGTCGCAAGCATCCGGGATTTGGAGGAGCGGCGATTGTGAGTTTTTTAATTTTGGTAGGGCTTGTGGTGACCAGTGTTTCGGTTGTGCAAGAGCTCACGAATCGCAGGGCTGGTGCCCTCGATCAAGAGGTGAAAGAGAACGTTGAAATCGGCGATGGGGGCCGAGTTTATTTTCAGCAGATGGCTTTCGAAATTTTTCAAGAATCGCCCGTAATTGGCAGCGGACCGAGAGCCTTCTCGTATCTCGCTCTTGAGCATTGGGATCTTGACGAATACCCGGTTCATCGAGCGAATCCCAAGTTCGCGCACAATGAATTCCTCCAGGTCCTAGCGGACTACGGGCTGGTGGGATTCATCATTGTCATGGTGTGCGTGTGTGCTTTCGTGGTGATGGGAGTGATCACGGTGATCTTTGAAAGCCGGGGTGATTCGGGACTAGGGACTCCATTGAAGATCGGAGCTCTTTGCGGGTTGGCCGCGATGTTGGCGCAGTGTTTTTTCAGCTTTTTGTTTCATGTTCCGGCTTGTGCGATGATCGCTGGTATTCTCATGGGGATGATTGTTCAGAAATCGGCCAAAAATCAAGGGAGTGGAAACCGTGTGCGGGCGCTTTGGGTCGTGGGTTCGCTTTTATTGGTGGCGTCTGGGTTGGGATTCCTAGGGTGGCGGTTTATGCAATCCTATCGTCTCGACGAGGAAGCGAAGTCTTCCTTGGAAACACGAGTTCCTCAAAGTGAGGTCTTCGATTTGTTGGAGGTCTTCAAAGAGGCCGCAGAGACTGGCTACAATCACGACATTCTGGAGAGTTCCGGCCGACTCGCGTTGAGGTATTCCACCGGGGCCTTCGATGATGGGAATGTGGAGCTGGCGGAAAAATACGCCAAGGTGGCGATGGCGCACTTTCAAGGGGCCCTCAAATTGAACCCTTATTCTTCTGTCGCAATCGTCATGATTCCTCACGTGCACGAGGCCTTGGGTGAGTTCGAGGCGGCGGAGGTTGGCTACGCTAAGGCGATGGAGCGCCTTTGGGTCAGGGAGTCATCCTTGAAGCCTTATCTTTACGCTGCTAGGAGCCAGTATCGTCAGGGCTTGATTGCCCAGGAGCAGCGCAAAAATGCCGTGGCGGCCCGCCACTTCCGAGAGGCCGTTGCGCGTCTCAACCGCCGCACTGAGATCTTGGACTACTGGAGGGAGATCCCCGAAGACAAGGAGTTCCGTTTAGAGATAGAGGCCCGCATCGCTTATCTTGAGGGAGAGCTTTTGTTTCAAGAAGGAGACCGCGTTTGGAAGAAGGTCCGCCCCCGGAAGCCAGAGTTGGCCTATGCTCTGATGCTGGCGGCCGCGGAGAACTATCAGGCCAGCGAGAAGGTCATGGAGCCGATCACTCCGAGGTGGAAGGCCCAGTGGAAGCAGCTCCAGGAAAATCTGAATCTCTTCGAAACAGTGAGGACCAAACCTGCCTTAGTGACCGAGAAAGAGATTTCCACCATCATCAATCCGGAAGAGGATCTTGAACCTGACCCATCGACCCGCTAATCCCCCTTTGACATGACAGCAAACTTTGGCATGAAACTCTTCACCGGCACGGCTCACCCTGCGTTGGCAAACGGAATTGCCTCTTACCTCAAGCGCCCGCTTGCCGACGTGAAAGTAACCGCCTTTCCCGACGGAGAAACCTTCGTCCAGATCAATGAGAACATCCGGGGCGAGGATGTTTATATTATTCAGCCGACGTGTCCGCCGACCAACCACAATCTCATGGAGCTCATGATCATGGTCGATGCCGCAAAGCGCTCCAGCGCGGGACGTATCAATGCCGTGATTCCATTTTTTGGATACGCCCGGCAGGATCGGAAAGACCAACCCCGCGTTCCCATCACCGCCAAATTGGTGGCCGACCTTCTTTCTGCCGCGGGGGTGAACCGGGTTGTCACGATGGATCTGCACGCCGCTCAGATTCAGGGATTCTTCAACATTCCGGTCGACCACCTCTACGGAAAGCCCATCATTATTCGTGAACTCCGTGAGCGCTTCGGCGAGGACTGTTCGAATTTGACAGTGGTTTCGCCTGATGTCGGTGGGGTGAAAATGGCGCGAGCTTACTCCGATGCCCTTGGTGCCGAGCTTGCCATCGTGGCGAAGCACCGCGTCTCGGCGACTGAGGTTGAAGCGATGCAGGTCATCGGCGATGTCAAAGGGCGTGATGTCGTGTTGATCGACGATATGACGGAGACTGCGGGAACCCTCTGTGCGGCGGCCGAGATTCTCAAAAAAGGGGGGGCCAAACGTATTTTCGCAGCGGTGACCCACGCGGTCATCGGCGAGCTTGGGCACGAGCGGATTGAAAATTCGGTGATTGAAGAAGTGATCACGACTGATTCCACCCCTGTCGAAGCCCGGGGCAAAGTGAAGCCGGTCACCATCGCCCCGATTCTGGGTGAGGCGATCCGCCGGATTCACGAAGGTGAGTCCGTGACCTCGCTCTTCGATATCGACGTCTAAAACGCGAGTCTCAGGAATTGGCTGGCGATCCCTAGCCGATTGAGGGGCGTGCTGAGCTTCTCGAACCCGTTAGGGACTTGCGTTTGATCGTCCCAAAGTTCCACCGGGGAATTTGAAAGGTGCCATGATTCTAAATTGGTCGATTCCTCGAGCGTGGGAAGGGGAAGGCCACTTCCAGTGGCACGCAGGAAGGTGTAATAGTTCTCCCCATTCTTAAGTTCGATTTTGGGGAAAAGCTGACGATTGACGGAGGGATCGAGTGGATCAGCTCCGATTCCTGCTTCCAGCACGTTCGGGAACCCGTCCTGATCGAGGTCAAGGAGATCTCCCAGCCTGAGCAAGATTTGGTGACCGCCCGTGGTCTGTGCGGCGATCGCGAGCTTGTCGTCTCTGATTGGTGACGGGAGTCCGTTTTCTAACCCGGCACGTTCAAACGGGATGATCGCGGAAAGTTCAAAAGAAGTTCCGGTGCCATTGGAAATGACGTCGCCGCCTCCGATGACTCCGAAGATGGTGGTGTCGATGGCTTGAAAAAGCTGGGAATGGGAATTCCCCTCGCGAATGACATTGGCGACAAAGTAGAGGGTTCCGGTTTCGTCGGAGATCAAGGGTGTGTTTCCTAGTTCCGAGCCGATGGAGCTCCCAGATGCGAATGTTGGGAGACTGTCCCCTTCTCGAGCAATCACTTTTGATTCCTCGCCCATTGAGATGAGCACTTGATCATTTGCGGTGCTTACCAAGGGACCGTTGATTTCGATGAAGAGGTGGCAGTGGCTGTTTCGATCGACAGCAAATTCCGCAGCTGAGAGGTCACCAACAAAGCTTGTTCCGAGGATCCCATCACCTTCTCTCAGAACGATGGACAATTGTTGATCTGCGAGAGAATACCGAACCAGCGCTGAATCATTGCTTTCAACGACCTCTCCGATCAGGCTGGTCACAAAAAATAATTGATTGGCGCTGTTAAGGCTCAGATATTGGGACGTTCCCCACTGGATATTTGGCAGCCCGGGGACGGCTTGTCCCTCGATCGCCAAAATAGAAAGGGTGCCATTGTCACTCACTGCGAGGGCCTTTGAAGTGTCCGAGAGTGTGATTCCGCAGGAAAAATTGCCTTGGTGATTCAGAGTCAGACTGCCGCGATCAAGGTTTCCGATCGTGAGGGCAGCGGGAAGGCCAGGAGTGAGGTCGCCCTCGCTGAGTATGATTCCTTGATTCCCGGTGGCAATGATGGAGCGTTCTTCGAGGGTTGTCGGATCTTTGAGACGGGCTCTGAAGAGAGAATTCCCACGGGTGTTGGCCACAAAATCCGTGCCAATGGTTTGACCAAGGGATTCCACAAGTTCCGGGCTCCCGGGGCTTGGGAACGTTTGGCCGGTCAATACCAGCGATTGGGGAGATGCGGTTGCGGTTAATTTCCAGAGCCCGCGGAAGACCTGCCCGGACTGGTCTAAAATCGTGCGGGAGGAGATGACGGAGTTTGCGGTATCCGAGCAGGGAATGGTGGTGTTGGGTTCCAGAGGACCGATGTCAAAGGTTTCGGTGCCAATCGTGATTGGATCGCCCTGCACCATCGAGAGGATTGGGCCAGTGCCGGTATCCTGCCAGAGGCATTGCAATTCGGTAGCGCGATGGAGGCCTTCTCCCCAAATGGCATGATCTGAACCGAGAGAAACACCACTGAAGCCGGAAAAATGTCTTCGCGTGCCCCAGTGGAGACCTCTCAAGACGAGCTCTGAGAATTCTGATTTTGTGATGCTATCGTATAACGAGGTGTCGCCCCCGGCAGGGACATGGCCGCTCGCTGTATAGAAGACGCGGCCATGGCCTTCGCTCCTTGTCCAAGTCCAGGCGAAGCGAGTTCCAGAACTGGTCACTCTTTCCTGCAAAACGTGAAGATGAGGATTAAGATCCTTCAAAATGTAGGTTTCATCGAACGAGGTGAGAGGAGTGAGCCCTTTGATTAAGGCATGGTCCGGTTTGATATTTTCCGGGGTAAAAGAGCCCGTGGTATGCGATTGAAATCTGCCGCCGAGAAGCGCTCCAAAGCGAAGATCGTTCCTAAAGGCGGCACTTGCGACGTGAAGCCCGATCAGTGCCCCTCCGTTTTCGACGTAGTGTTGAATGATGGGCACCAAAGGTTGATTTGACGAACCCGCACCCGAGCTGTTGACATTTCCGGATATCATCAAGGCATCGTAGTTCGCCAAATTGTCCGCCGAGAGACTGTTGAGCGAACTTGTGAACGTGGCCTGAATCCCCTCCGTAAGAAAAGTGGGCGAGAGTGCCGAAAATACCGCCGTCGGGCTGTGGTGGTTATTTTCCTGATAGCCAAGGAAGAGGAGGCTCATCGAGCTCGGGGAAGAAGGGGCGTCTTGGATGGAAATCACTTCAAGATGAGCCGGCACGGCGAGGGCCGACATCGGGCTCCCGCCTAAAATCAATGCGGATAGGATTTTTTTGAGTCTCAACGAGGGCACCTCAGAAGCATGCTGTCAAATCAAGAAGTAGGCAAGATCGCTCGTATTTAAAATTTTTTTGCCCGAATCACCCCTGAGATGCAAAACAGGGATTGACTAAAGGACGCTCCGCAGTTTACTCACCCGCCCCTCGCGGAATCGCCGCAGGAACCTCAAACCATCAAATTCATGGCGAAGACCCAATCTCTCAAAGCCGAAACCCGCCAGCGCACTGGCTCAGGTGTCCTTAAGCAAATGCGCCGTGAAGGCTACCTCCCCTCCGTAGTCTACGGTAAGGGAAAGGAGAACCTCAACATCAAGGTGCCTACCAAAATTCTTACCGACATGCTCGCACACAGTGCTTCGGAAAGTATTCTCGTCGATCTCGAAATCGATGGTGGAGCTCCCCAGACCGCGTTCCTCCAGTCAACCCAGCACAATGCTCTGACCGGAGCCCTCGTCCACGCTGATTTCCTCGCTGTGACTGAAGGAATGAAGATTAGTGCCGCGATTCCTCTTGAGCTCCACGGTGAGTCTGTCGGAGTCAAGGGTGGTGGTGTTCTTGAGCAGCTCATCCGCGATCTTGAAATCTCCTGTTCGCCAAAAGATCTCCCCGAGATCATTGTGGCTGATATCTCCCATCTTGCTCTCGGTGATTCCATTACGGTCGGTGACCTCAATCTCCCAGACGGGGTGACCGCGTTACCTGCCCCTGAAGTGCTGGTGGCCATCATCAACGAGTCCCGGGTGAACAAGTCCGAAGGTGCTCTCGACGATGAAGAAGGCGCTCCCGAAGCGGGAGCCGAGTAATCCAATTTCATTTCAATTCGTTTCAAAAACGCTCGGCACTTCCAGTGTTGGGCGTTTTTTGTGACCCTCCTGAAGGATGACCCATCTTAAAGCGATTATTGGACTCGGAAACCCCGGGGAAAAGTACCTACGAACCCGCCATAATGTGGGGTTCCGAATCCTTGAGGTCCTGGCGGAACGGGTCGGCGGATCTTTCAAGCTGGAATCGAAATGGGAGTCGAAGATCTCTCAGATGGGCGAGATTTCCCTGATTCAGCCGCAGACGTTTATGAACGAGAGTGGCCGGGCCATCGGATCGATCTCGCGTTTTTACCAGTGGAAGCCCGAAGAAATTCTAGTGGTTTTCGATGATGTCGCCCTGCCCTTGGGGCACCTACGATTCCGGCTGAATGGAGGCCACGGGGGGCACAACGGAGTGCGTTCCCTCTTGTCTCATCTTCCTTCGGAGGCCTTTCCAAGATTGAAAGTAGGCATCGGTGATGCCAGCGGGGAGCAGTTGGTGGGGCATGTCCTTGGCAATTTTGCGGTCGCAGAACGAGAACTCCTTGAAAACACGCTTGCAAGAGCCGCCGATGCTGTTCAACTTGCCATTTCCGACGGCATTGAAAAAGCCGCCAACGAGTTTAACACTCGATCTCAAAAGAAACCAAAAAATCTACCGGAAGATGAATCGCAAGTACGAGGGCCTGATCGTCCTGAACACCCAGGGAACGGACAAGAGCATTGATGATCTTGTCAGCACCGTCGCCAAAGAACTCGAAGATGAAGGCGCCAAGCTGGAAAAAATCAAGCAACTGGGACGTAAACAGTTCGTTTACAACGCCCGTAAGCTCGAGGGTGGTCACTACGTGAACTACCTCTTCGAAGCTGGGCCGGATGTTGTGACCAAGATCAAGAACCGCTTAAAACTGAACGCTTCAGTGCACCTTCAGCACTACCAACGTCTTTCCTAACCCTTCAATCTAACTTCGCCATGGCCAGTGTTAACAAAGTCATGCTTCTCGGGAATCTTACCCGTGATCCTGAAATTCGCTACACCCCCAAGGGGACAGCGGTGACCGACCTTGGCATGGCCGTTAACCGAGTGCGCACCGGGGATAATGGCGAGAGGATCGAAGAAGTCACCTACGTCGACGTGACCCTATGGGGCCGTCAGGCCGAGCTCGCCGGGCAATATCTTGCAAAAGGCCGTCCGGTCTTTATTGAGGGCCGTCTCCAGCTCGACCAGTGGGATGACAAGCAGTCGGGCCAGAAGCGCAGCCGCCTTCGCGTCGTGGGAGAGAACATGCAGTTTCTTCCCAGCGGTGGTGGTGGTGGTGGTAACAGCGGTGGCGGAAGCCCCCCCCCTCAGGACGGTAACTCTTCATCGGACGACGAGGAACATCATCGCCAAGCTCCCCCAGCTTCCAATCAAGGCGGAGCTGCCGCGTCGGATAGTTTTGACAACGACGACGACGATATTCCCTTTTAGGCCGCGCTTTTTCCAAGGCGACCCAGAATTTTTAAAGACCGCGCTTCATGGGGAGCGCGGTTTTTTTTGGGAGGTGCGCTCGTCAGGGCACCGCGCACTTGGGGGGAAGTCCCCTGTGGGGCCCGGGAGAGGGAACTCCCAACCCACGCTAATTTCCCTGCTGCCAGGGGATGGCTCCTCCACGCTGGATATGGGCCCGCATTCCGCTTGCCAGTTCACCGAACTTCGCCCGATTTTTGAAGGCCAAATTTGTGGTTTCGAGGGGGTCGCTTTCGAGATTGAAGAGCTCCCAGGCTTGCATTGGGGAGTTTTTGATGAGCTTCCAAGGACCGCGGCGCATGGCCCAGCTGGTCTCGCCCATGTAGCGGAGATTGCCTTCGCGTCGGACCCAGAAGAGATCACGCTCGAAGGCGGGTTGACTTCCAGATTTGAGAAGGGGGAGGATGGAGCTGCCATCGATTTTAGGGGGTGATTGTCCGCCTGCGGCATCGATGGCAGTGGCGAAGAGGTCCATGGTAAGGGCTAGGAAATCCGAGGTGCCGGGCTTGATGATTCCAGGCCAGACCGCGCCGGCGGGAACTTTGATTCCGCCTTCATACATGTCTTGTTTTTCGCCACGCAGGTTTCCGCAGCTGGCCCCGACGTTGACTTGTCCGCCATTGTCGGAGACGAAGATTGTGAGGGTGTTCTCCCACTGGCCGGTTTTTTTGAGGGTGGCGATGACCTTGCCGATGCCGTCGTCCATGTGCTCAATGAGGGCGACGAGTTTGGCGCGTTTTTCGGTGATGCCTTTTTCGCGGGCCTTCACTTTGGCGAGCCAATCGGCGGGGGGCTGGATGGGGGTGTGGGGCGCGTTATAGGCGAGGTAGAGGAAGAAGGGCTTGGGGTCGCTTTGATTGGCGTGCGTGGTGAGGTAGTCGTTGCTCCAATCGGTGAAGAGGTCGGTGGCGTGGCCCTTGGGGTCGATCGTTTCTTGGTTGAGCCGCATGTAGTTTTGGTGGTGGCGGCGGTGGTGGTAGTAGTCATCCATCATGTCGCCGAGGAAGCCGTGGAAGTGGTCGAAGCCGCGGGCGTTGGGGTGTTCCGGGGCGTCTAGCCCGAGGTGCCATTTGCCGATCGCGGCGGTGGTGTAGCCCTGGTTTTTGAGTGCTTGCGGCAGGAGGGTGGCGGAGCGGGAGAGGAAGCCCCAGTTGTCTGCGGGCATGGTGCGGATGACTCCGGGGACGCCGACGAGATCGGGGTAGCATCCGGTGAGGAGAGAGGCGCGAGTGGGGGAGCAGACGGGGCAGTTGGCGTAGAATTCGGTGAAGCGCAGGCCCTCGGCCATGAGGGCGTCAAGGTGCGGGCTTTTGAGGTCGGTCGCGCCGTAACTCGAGAGGTCGCCGTAGCCGAGGTCATCGACGACGATGAAGAGGATGTTGGGCCTTTCGGCGGCGAAGGAGAACTTTGCGAGGAGGAGGAAGAGGGCGATCAGGCGCATAGGCGGAATGATGGCGTTCTGAAGAATGGGCGCCAGATCAATCGACCTGTTGGATCGCGGGATTCGTGATTAGGCGAATTGGGAAGAGGAAAACGTAGCAGAGAGGAGTGCGGCGGCGTTGACTCGAAGACGTCTTAACGTTATGGTGCTTCATGGCTACTGCTGAGAAACCAACCCGTTCCACTGTTTACCTCGATTCGGAGCTCCATCGCGCACTCAAGATTCAGGCGGCGGAAACTTCCTCGAATGTCTCCGAGCTGATCAATTCGGCGATCCGCGATGCCTTGCGGTGTGACCGCGAGGATCTTACGGTATTCGAAGAGCGATCCACCGAAGCGACCCTGAGTTTCGAGGAAATGATCAAAAAATTGGATCTAGATGGACAAGTATCAAGTCGAGTTTCGGAAGTCAGTTGAGAAAGAGCTCAGGACAATCCCCAAACAGGATCAAATCCGAATTCTTCAACGGATCGCAAGTTTGGCCGGCGACCCTCGCCCTACCGGTTGCAAGAAGCTCTCTGGTCAAGAACGCTATCGTCTCCGGCAGGGCAACTACCGAATCCTCTATGAGATTGTAGATGCGCGACTTGTTGTGTCGGTTGTAAAGGTCGGGAATCGCTGCGATATTTACGATTATTAGAAGACTAGGACTACGTTCAATCGACCTGTTGGATCGCGGTTTCGATGAACCCGAGAATTTGCTTTCGTCCGTCACGAGTGGTGATTGAGGTCTCGAAGATGACGGGGTCGCCGGCGCTGAACTCCTTCATCGCGTCTCTGAAGAGGCTGATGTTTTTCTTGACGACCTTGGGCTTCACTTTGTCGGTCTTGGTGAAGATGAGGGCGAAGGGAATTTCGCCGTCGATGAGCCAGTTCACGAATTGAAGGTCGAGCTTTTGCGGCGTGTGTCGCGAGTCAATGAGGACGAAGGTGCCGCAGAGGTTTTCGCGTTGGGTGAGGTATTCCGAGACGAACTCGTTGAACTGGTCGCGTAATTCCTTGGAGATCTTGGCGTAGCCATATCCGGGAAGGTCGACGAGTCCCCAGTTGTCATCGATTTTGAAGAAGTTGATCTCACGGGTCCGGCCGGGAGTCTTGGAGACGCGGGCGAGGCCGTCCTTGTTGGTGAGGAGGTTGATCAGGGAAGATTTGCCGACGTTGGAGCGACCGATGAAGGCGAACTCCGGAAGCTCGGTACCCGGGCACTCGGATAGCTTGACGGCGCTCTTGGAAAACTTGGCGGACTGGACTCTCACGGGGAGAGACTAGTGTGCCAACCATTCTTTGGCGACCCTCGATGCTTGGGGGCTTGAAAGAATTCAGCCGGGATCGATGGCAGTGTCGCTCCAGTTTTTATCGTTTCTCGAGCTTTTGGATCAGGTCGGCGGCGAGGTCTTTGTTCGTATCTGCCACATTGACCGTTTCACCATCGGGCGTGCGGTGATCGTAGAGTTCGAGAAAGCCGGTGTTGTGCTTGATGAGCCGGTGGTTGGCGCTTCGAAGGGTGCGGGCGTTGGGGCTGTAGGAAATGGCGAAGCCTTTGGATTTGGCGGCAGGATCTTGGAGTTGGGGGACGAGGGAAGTGCCGTTGAGGAAGGCGGGTTTTTTTTGTCCGGTGAGATCGCAGAGGGTGGGGAAGAGGTCGATGGACTCGACGACTTCGGTGCTGGGCTTTCCAGGTTCTTTGACCTCTGGGGAGACGATGATGAGGGGCGAGCGGAGTGATTCTTCAAAGAGGGCATGCTTCCCCCAAATGGCGTGTTCGCCGAGGTGCCAGCCGTGGTCGCCCCAGACCACGATGATGGTGTTTTCGGCGAGGCCGAGTTTGTTGAGTTGGGCGATGATCTTGCCCACTTGGGCATCGGCGTAGCTGACGCAGGCGGCGTAGTGTTTGCGGACTTCGAGGGCGAAGGCCGGGTCGTCGTTGGGGTTTTTGCCCCAACGATTGTATTTCATGAATTCGCCGGACCCGTGCCAGGTCGTTTTGCCTTCAGGTTTTTTGGGATGGGGAGTGGCGGGAAGTTGCGCGTCCTTGTAGTAGTCTAGGTATTTCGCGGGGGCGCCGAAGGGGAGGTGGGGACGGAGGATCCCGGTGGCCATGAAGAAGGGCTTTTCTTTGTCGGCGGCGAGGAGCTCCAGTTGCTTGAGTGTTTCGGAAACGGCGGTGCCGTCGGGGTAAGATGAGTCGTCACCGTCGAAGGATTGGAAGAGATCCATGTCTTGGGCATTCTTGCGAATCTCACCATTGGCGAGGCCGTGCATCCAACCGCGCGGGTGTTGCCAGGGTCCGGCAGGAAGGAGGTGCCGGTCCCAGGAATCCGGCATTTCAGGAATGGCTTCGTCATCCCAATCGGGGCCGCCGCGACCGCCGGGATGGTGAGAGACCTTGCCGACCGAAACGGTGGTATAGCCGTTCTGCCGGAAATAGGCGGGGAGTGACGGATGCGTGATCTTTTTGGACCGTTCGAAGAGGGCGCCATTACCGGACGGCCCGTAAGTGCCGGTGAGGAGGGCATAGCGGGAGGCTCCGCAAGTTGGAGCTTGGACGTAGTGACGATGAAAGGCGCGGCCGCGTCGGGCGAGGGCGTCGAGATGGGGCGAGTGGATGTAGTCCGCGCCAAAGCACTTAAGCTCCGGGCGGAGGTCATCGATACAAATCACGAGGACGTTTTGCTTCGCAACGGCGGCTTGGGAGAGGAGGGCTCCGGCAAGGAGGTGACGAAAGAAAGTCAGCATGCCGCTGAGAATAGAAGTCTCAAACGGAATGACGATTTGTTTTTAGCAGTCAATGAGAGGAGGAAAGAAAGCTTGTTTGACTTCATTTGAAGTTTCTCCGAGCGGAGAGTCTCCGCTCTGCTTCGATTTTAGGTCGTGGCAGAACGATCACGGCAAAGGTGCCGGAAAATGGTCATGACGAGGCTATGAGAGACCTCCGGCCAAGGTCTTGATTTGCGCGAAGATGCCGTCGAGCATTTTTGGATCTGGGAAGAGCGCTTCCGGTCCTCCGGCATGGACGGAGAGGAAGGGCTGCTCGGATTGGAGGAAGGTGAAATTTGAGGCTGCGCCCATCAGGTAGCAATCTTTTAGCTTTCTTGGTCAGGAATCGGCGCAAGGTTTGAGTCGATGAGCGCATCCTTTTGATGCTCGTTCATCGCTTCTTGAATGTCTGAAAGCACTGCCGAACGCCCAATTATAGGAAGGACAAGGCCCTCCCGGAATTCTGCTGGTTGAAGAGTGTGCTTCATAAGCGAGTCTTGGGTTCAGGCCGGCTGCTCGGCGATCTTTGATAGACCAAGATCAATGCCAGCTTCGACCAAGACTCTCACTGTGGGTAGACAGCCTTTGAAGACGAGTTTTTCGAGGACTTCTTCTCGGTGGTCAGTGATGAGACCACTGACCAAGGCGTTCACAAATGAGCTGTTGGCAATGCGGACGCCGGTGAAATCGAGGGTGATCTGGTCACACATTGAGACGTAGCGATCTAGGCTGTTCATGCGGAAAGCGTAGGCATCCTCGCCGTCGCTGAGACGGGGGCCAAACTCTTCGGCGAGATGAACAGTGTGCTTCATGGTTGAAAATTAGCAGAATTTCCACGGGAACGCAAGAGCCCCTCAAAATCCTTCGCTTCGCTTAATTTTTCGTCGAATTTCGCCGCACTGGCCCGCGGGATGGCGAGAGTAATGAGAGTCCCCGGGAAACCTTCGCCTCCGATACTGGTCACTCCAGTGCGCCGACCGTCATTGCTACAAATGACAAGGCCCTTTTGACTGTTAACGAGAATATGACCTCCTAGGAGTTGGGTGACCCGGGCGCTCAAGGTGAGGCCCACGCCTTCATTCGCGGGTTGGCCTTTGCTGGAGACTTTAGGTTCAAGGGCTCGGCCGATGCTCTCGTTGTCGGTCAGTTCTTCCCCGGCGGTGATTCCGGAACTGCGGAGGCTTTCAGGGATCCCTTGGCCGTTGTCGGCAATGGGGCGATGCGGACGAAACCATCCTTTTGAGTAGTTTGGGCGACAACAACACCGCTGCCTCCGCTATGCTGGCGGACGTTGTTGGCAAGCTCGGTGATGAGATACCAGGAGGCATCATAGAGGCCGGCGAGTTTGTGTTCGTAGTCCTCGCCTCCGGGAGCGATGCAGGAGGCGAAGCGGTCTCCAAGTTCTTCGACTTGGTGTGAAATTTCCTCGAGCGGGATGAAGCGGTTGTTTTCGTCTCTCCGCTGAAATTCCTCACCGGACCCTTTCCAGCCGCAAAGTCTGAGAAGGTTCATTCGCTGGAGGTAGGACTTGATGGGGCATTGGTCGAGTCCGCTGGCCTGGGTAGAAAAGTCTTTCGCTTGTCGATGCTTCGTCCAAGAGGTGAGGGCTGCAAGTCCGGCGGGAGAGACGCGCTGGAGTCCTTGGAAATCGAGTTCGACCTCGGGTTCATTCCGGAGAGTCGAGAGCTGACTCAGAAAGGGAATGAGTCCGTGGGCGTTGATGTGCTGCGGGAGGGAGAACTTCATTAAAGTTTGCCGGACAAGCTGAGGGGCTTGATCAAGGTCTGGGTTACGCCTCCTTGGAGAACAGCGGGGTTCCCTCTTCCGAAGGGATGGTCGTGAAATCTTTGAGCGCGGAAACATTGCCGTGCTCGATGATTTTGACACCTGTTTTTTTGAGGTCAGAGATCACAAGTTCGGCATTGTCAGCCCTCTCAGAGTTCTCTTCTAAAGGACGTTCCACTGGAAAGATGATCAAATCTGGCGCCAGTTTGAAGTGTTGCAAACGGCGGACTTTTTGGAGCCAGAAGTCTCCGTGATCGAGAATTTTGGTCGGGGAGGTTTGGCCCAGGTAAAGGGGTTTGATGGCTCGGGCGACTTTTTCAGCTTCTTCAGGTTGATAGGTGAAGGGGAAGGTGGCGTGGTAATCCTCGTTTCCAATTCTCCGACGCCTCCAGGCTTTACCGACTTTCCACTCCGTAAGGAGTTTTTGAACCTCGTTCGTGAGACGATGTTCCTGAGGACAGGAAGCGTCTAGATCGACGCGGTGGACCATGCGGGCAAAGGCGTCGCTGAGCCAGTGATCGACGTCCTTGGAGAGAATGGTTCCTCTTATTTTATGGCGGACCATGCCTTCGCGCGGGCGGGTGATGGCTTTGAAGAGTTGCGGTCCATCGAACCCTTCTAACTTGAGAGCTTCGGTCTTGGCCCCCTCGTTGATCATTTTGGCGAGGCGTTCCCAATCATCGCGGAGGGTTTTGAGGACTTTAGGGAACAGGGGCTTGTCCATCTCTGGAAAGAATTGGGTAAGGCGTTTTGTCTTCTGGGATTCAAGGAGTCGCCACTCGAGGCTGCGGCGTTCGGTATCGACTGCGAAGACACCGACGATCACGAACTCGCCATGCTCCGGGTAGGGCATGAGTTCGATGGTTCCGGTATTGTAAGCGCGGGTCATGATTGCGGGGAGATGAGGGGAGCCCAAAAGGCATCCGAGTTGTCACTCGGGTTCATAAGGTTAGCACAGATTGAGTCAAGGGCGCGACTGGGATTTTTGGAGAGATTTGGCGAGCGCTCCAGCCAGCTTTCGGGAAGTTCTTTCCAGAATTCCGGGAGCCTTTCCAAGGCGGATCGGGTCTTGGCTTCCCAAATTTGACGTTCAATGGCGCATAACCAGTAGGAACGTTGATTCCAGCCAAGGTGGTAGCTTCTTAGTTCTTCAGGAGAGAAGTTGGGGTCGAAGGCGTTGTCATGATCGATGAGGAAGGACTCCTCCTGATCAGGTCCAATGACGAGATTTGGGTTTCCGCCTTGGTTGTTAAGAATGCGGTCTCCGTTATGAATCCAGAGGTCGAAGGCGAGGATCTCGGCCATCAATCCAGGCGACATGCGGCCAATGTCTCCGATTTCCATGTCCCGGCAGCCGGTGCCGACGTGGTATGAGCCGAAGCCGATCCCGGCATTGAGTCCTGAAGTGTCGATGCCCATGACAGAATCCACCAAAAGGGTGGGAAGATCAATGAGGGTGAAATCGGCGACGGGGAGATTCATTTCCCGGGCGAGGGAACTGCCCAGCCATTCGTAGACGAGGGATTCCGGAAGGGTACCCGCTGGTTTTACATAGATTTCGCGACCGTCCTCGGTCCGGCAGATGAAAGGGTTCACCGAGACACCGGCGTCGGCGCGACGCAGCACTTCGGTGATGAGGACGGGATCCGGCATGGGGTGAAATCAGAGTTCGCCGGAGAAGGCGCGGGACTGGAGGGAGGCGAAGAGGGTGTCGAGCTCGGCGAGGTGGGCGCGGCAGCGGGCTTTCTGGGCTTCGATCTTTTCGACAAGGGCGGCGAAGCGCTGTTGGAGGGGGAGGGGCGGGAGGAAGACGTGTAGTTTTTTAAGTTTCGATACGTTAATTCCCGGCATGACAGCTCCAGGACTCATAATCTCAAGCTGTCTTATGATTTTCCTGCTGAAGGAAAACTGAGATGACACAAAGACTGGCTTCGTGATTGATTCGTCGAGGCGCATTCGGAGTAAGTTGGAGTGCATGACACCGGGTTGCCAGCCTTCCGGGTAGATGTGGCAGTTTTCAATTGTTCCCTTTCTTGTCATCACGAGATCGCCGGGGAGAATTGAGTAGTTCTCATGTATTCGTAGAGGTCACCGTCATCAAATCCGGCGAGTGTTTCTTCGGCGCTGGGGCCGCTGGGGTTGTAGAGCATTTCGACGATGGCGAGATTGGAGGTCGCGGCGGGGACGGCTTCGACGGTGAAGGAGGCTTCAGTGAGGGCGCTCCAAACTCCGTTGTGGAGGCTGCGGGCGTTCACGGTGGTGGGGCCGTTGAGGGGGATGGGAAGGTTGGTGTCGTTGGCCTTTTTGGCGAGGAGTTGGAGGTCGAGGACCATGTCGCTGTTGCTTGGGTCGTTGTGAAGCTCGACTGCAATGATGTTGGTTCCTTCGACGAGGAGGGAGGGGTTGAGGGGGTAGGCGTCGAGGTCGCCTTCGTTGCCATCGCTTGCGTCTGAGGTGGGTGAGGTCGAGTAGTCGGCATCGACTGGAAGATTGGATTCACGGAATGCTTCGACACCATTCAGGTGGACGATGGTTCCGCCATCGATGCGTAGTTGGAGGGTGAGTTCGGCGAAGGCGTCGGCGTTGGTGACGTTGAAGGTTTTGCGGAAGTAGGTGGTCGGCTGGCGGGGGATGGTGCTGTTGACGGTGGTGGCGATGGTGGTGAGCTCGGAGGTGTCCCGATCCCGAATGGTGCCGTAGCCGAGGGGTGCGGGGCCGGAGAGCCAGGCGGCGTCATTGTAGGAGGATTCTTTCCAGGTGCTTCCGAGGTCGCCGTCGAGGTCGTTGTGATTCCAGGTGCTGCCGAGGGGAAGAAGGGTGACTGCCACTAGGGAGCCCGGTTGCTGGATGGCGGTGGGGTTGGCCGCGCCGCCGGTGAGGCGGGGGTCGGAGCCGTCGGTGGTGTAGAGGTAGTCGCCGGATTCCGTGGTGATGATGAGGGAGCTGCCCTGGCTGACGTTGCCTCCGAATTTGCTGAAGGTGGGAGGAGCGGTCACTGGCCAGAGTCCTTGGTTGCGGAAGTCTTCACGGCGGGGTCCGAGGAGGTAGGTCCGGCGGCCGTTGGTGGGGTTCATCCAGGCGGTCGGTTTTGCGGTCTGGACGGATTGGTTACTGACGACGCTGAGGAGGTCGGAGAATTCCTCGACGAGGCCATCGAAGCGTTTTTTGATAGGGGCGGTGGCGAAGTTTTGATCATCGAGAACTCCTTCGTTGAACATGTGTTTGTGGATGCGGTCGGCGAAGAGGATCTTGAATTCAGCCCAGCGGTTGAGTCCGCGCCAGAGGTCTCGGAGTTCGCCATTGGTTCCTTGTTGCCCTCCTTGTCCGTTGAGGGTTCCGAGGATGTAAGTTTGGATCATTTCCTGGGAAACGGGGCGGTCTCCCCGGTTATTCATGGCGCCTTCGGCATCCCAGACGTAGAGGCGGTAGCGGCCTTCGGGGGTGCGTTCTTTACCGGCGACCCAGTTGTTGTGGGGCCAGTCCCAGGTGGCTCCGTAGATGTTGAGGAGGAAGTAGTCGGCGATGTTGGCGACATCGGCAACGTCGAGGAGGCGTTCCCAATTGGTGGTGGCGACGTTGAGGCGGGTGATCATGTCATCCCAGGCGATCTTGTCTCCTTCGGCGATGTTGTCGTTTCCTTCGAATTGGAGGACGTCCCATTGCGCGTTGGAATCGCTGCTGTGGAGGGATTGGAAGAGAGGTTCGCGGAGGCGCTCGACCATGTTGTAGAAGCCTTTGAGGGCACCGTTGACGTAGAGGCTGTTGATGACGCCGAGGCTGGCGCCGTTGCCCATGTCGTGGCTGAGGCGACGGAAGAGTTCATCGATGACGTAGGGATTCTCGATATCATTTTTACCGGCCCGGATGCGGAAGCGCTCGTATTTGCTGAAGGTGCGTGCCGGGCCGTTGAGGGGGAGGTTGACGGAGGCGTTTCCGTAGTCGTCGCGGAAGTAGAGATTGAAGGAGGGTTTTTGGACAGAGTTGGCGGGCCAGGGTGAGGCGGTGGTTTGATTGAGTTGCATTCTGGGGCGCGAGTAGGAGCTGGCGGCAACGCGGAGGCCGACATCGCTGCGGAAGCCCACAGTGCCGTCAGCGAAGTAGAACTCGGCATGAATGGGGCGCTCGTAGGCCTGGCCACGGTTGATGACGTTGTTGTAGTCATTTGGTCCGGTGGGTTTCCAATTGTTGTTGAGATAGGTGCCGCCATTGATGGCCATGACGCCGAAGGGGTCGTAGAGGGAGCGGAGAGGGTCGCCGGCGTAGATGAGGGAGGGGCTGGTGCGGAGGCGGGCGTCTTGACCGATGAGGAAGGTGTGGGTCTTGATGCTGGAGTCGATGAATCCATTTTTAAAGGCGCGGGCGCGAATGACGTGACCTTTTCGGCTAGTGACCTGGGCGAGGGAAAGGGGTGAGAGGGAGTCGAGGCCATTGGTCATAGTGGGCACGGTGCCGTCGGTGGTGTAGCGGATGAGGGACCCGGGTGTTTGGGAGGTGATGGTGACGGTGACCGCGCTGTCGTAGAAGCCGCCCTTGTTATCGAAATCTGGGGCATCGACTTTATTGGCGTAAGTGAGGCCGGTGTTCGGTTTTCCCGGAGTGGGGGTGGCGTGGAAGACGAGTTGGCCGGATGGGTTGCGGCCGTAGGTGTAGTTGGGGTATTGGTTGGGATAGTCGGGGGTGATTTCCGAGATGGTGGTGCCGCTGCTGTCGAAGAGGCCCAGGTAGTCGCCTCCCGAGGAGAGCTTAAAGTTGGCGTGGAGATAGGTGGCTCCGGGGATGGGGGCGTCTGGGCTGTCGGCGAGGATGACGAGGTATCCTCCGGGTGCGATGCTCGTTCCGTCGGGGAAGGGCCATTTGGAAATGAGGTCGGGAGTGTCGGAGAGAGTCCAGTTGTTCAGGCTGACGGGAGAGCCGGTGGGATTGTGGAGTTCGATCCAGTCGGCTGGGCCGTCTGCGAGAGCGGCGGGTTCGACGAGGTCGGCAGTCGGTTCGACGAGGCCGGGGCGGTATTGGAGGGGAGAGCCGAAGTTGACGAGGACGGGATCGCTGCCGGAGGCGTTATCGATCTCGAGTTCCAGATCGAGGCGCATGTTACCGCCGATGGTGTTGTTGTTAATTTGGATTGCGATGACGTTTTCACCTTCGATGAACAGGGTGGAGGCGACTCCGAGGGTGAAGGATTGGGTCGAGGTGGAAAGGGAGCTGTTCACGTAGGAAAGCTGGTCGTGAAAGAGGTGGGTTTTGGGAGCGCCCATGTTGGAGCGGGCGACTTCGATGCCGTTGATCCAGGCGATGAAGCCGTCGTTGTAGTTGATGTTCAGGCGGAGAGGACTGGATGAGGTTGCTTCTCCGGCGGCGACATCGAAGGTGGTGCGGGTGTAGAAGGAGGGGGAAATATCCCGCAGGGTTGAGAGGAGATTGGTGGAGAGGGAGCCGAGGGAGTAGCCGATGGGGGCGCTGCCAGCGAGCCAATCGGAATCATCAAAGGTGGGGGACCACCAGGCGGGGCTGGCTCCCGCGAAGGGTTGATCGTTGGTGTCCCAGCGGAGGTTCCGCTCAGCGGATACGGCCGAGAATTCGTTGATGATGATTTGCCCGTGGACTGAGCCGATGGCCAGAAGAAGAAAAAGAAGAAATCTGTGCATGATTGAGGTGGATCTTAAAAACCTAGGAGATTCAGGCACGCGCGCAAAGATCCATTTACGGGACCGTTGGAGCCACGCATTTAGGTGAGGTCTTTCGGAGTCTGGGCGTGGGATTTCACAACAAGCTCTACGCTTGTGGTAGCGCGGAGGGTGACTAGAAGTTGGAATGTTCAAAATCGAAAGTATTCCGGTGCCACTTCACTCCTATGTCCACTCTGCGATTGGCTTGAAGGAAGGGCAGGGAGGGCTGCGGTCGTCCACCGGGGGATTGCCTCCCGAGGGTTTGGAGTTTGAGTGGCCGCAGAATGAAGGCCAATCGCTCAGTCTTCTTGCTACGATCTATTTGGAGGAGCTTCCGCCACTGCATGAGTGGCTTCCGCACGATGGTGTTTTGCTCTTTTTCTTTGATTTTGAAAATGAATCGTGGGGACATGATCTATCTGAACCGGGAGGCTGGCGGGTTTTGTGGGTTGTCGATTCCTCCAAGGGTGATCCCGCGGGATCCGAGAGGCCGGAAAATTTGAAGGATGGGTTTGTCTTTAAAGCCCGACCTCTCAGTTTTGAGAAAGTAGCAACTCTCCCTTTTATGGATCATCCCTTGTTTGAAGAGGTGGGTTTATCCGATGATTTGATGGAGGAATTGGAATCAGGATCCGATGACGACGAGGGCGCCGCTTCGAGTGGGCATATTGGGGGGTATTCTGGGGCTGCCGATGGAGCCTTGTATGCCTTCAGATGTCGTGAGGAGATCATCGGGGAGGATCCGATGCGGGCTTACGAGGCGAACCTGGAGGAGATCCAGGCCGCGGAGAGCGAGATGTGTTTGCTCTTTGAATACGAGATGGAGGAACGGGAAACTGAAGAAGCTCCCGAGATTTTTGGGAGCCGAAACTTTTCTTTTTGGGCGCACAAGGCGGATGTGCGGCAGCAGGATTTCTCCAAAGTCTGGCTCTTTGTCGAGAAAGACTGAGCCGCGAAGCTGGCTTCAAAGGAGTGGTGGTGCCCTCGCCACTGGGCTGAGCGGGGTTGCGGAGACTTGGTTGAGACGCGGCGGGGGGCGTTCAGAGGGTCGATCCCAGAGACTCTTTACTAATCCCCGGATTTCAGGACCCTGATGAAGGCATCCTGCGGGATGTTGACTTTGCCGAATTGCTTCATCTTGGCTTTGCCCTTTTTCTGCTTCTCGAGGAGTTTGCGCTTTCGGGAGATGTCGCCGCCGTAGCATTTGGCGGTGACGTTTTTGCGCATGGCGGAGATCGTTTCGCGGGCGATGATGTTCCCTCCGATGGCGGCCTGGATAGCGACGACGAACATCTGGGTGGGGATGACTTCCTTGAGCTTGGCGGCGAGGTCGCGGCCGCGGGTTTGCGCTTTATCGACGTGGACGATGGTGGAGAAGGCTTCGACCGGTTCGCCGGCGATGAGCATGTCCATTTTGACCATTTTGGCGGGGCGGTAGCCGGCGTGTTCGTAGTCCATGGAGCCGTAGCCTTTGGTCATGGATTTGAGTCGGTCGTTGAAGTCGACGAGGATGTCGGCAAGGGGGACGGTGGCGGTGAGGAGGACGCGGAATTCATCGATGGTCTCGGTGTTCTCGAGTTCGCCTCGTTTCTCCATGATGAGCTGCATGGCGTCGCCGATGTATTCGCCGGGGAGCATGATGAAGATGCGGACCATGGGTTCGCGGATTTCTTGGATGCTCTGCGCTTCGGGAAGGTAGCTGGGGTTGTCGATGATGAGTTCTTCGCCGTCGGTCTTGGTGACCTCGTAGATCACGGAGGGGTAGGTGGAGATGACGTCCATGTCGAATTCGCGGCGGAGGCGTTCCTGGATGATCTCCATGTGAAGGAGGCCGAGGAAGCCGCAGCGGAAGCCGAAGCCGAGGGCGGTGGAGCTTTCGGTGGAGAAGGTGAAGGCGGCGTCGTTGATCTGGAGCTTGCCCATGGCGATCTGGAGAGCCTCGTAGTCGGAGGTATCGATGGGGTAGATACCGGAGAAGACCATGGGGCGGATTTCCTTGAATCCTGGGAGGGGCTCGGGGCAGGGCTTGTCCTTGAGGGTGATGGTGTCGCCGATTTTGACTTCGGCGGCGGATTTCATGTTGGCGATGATGTAGCCGACGTCTCCGGTTTTGAGTCCGTCGGTTTTTTTCATTTTGGGGGTGAAGATGCCGGTCTCCTTGATCTCGTAGTTGGTGGGGGTGTGGAAGAGCTTGATCTTGTCGCCTTTTTTGACCTCGCCGGAAACGATGCGGACGTAGGAGATGACCCCGCGGTAGGCATCGTAGAGGGAGTCGAAGACGGAGGCGCGGAGGAGTCCGTCGGGGTTTTCGGTGGGTGGTGGGACGAGTGCGACGACGGCTTCGAGGATGTCGACGATCCCGATGCCCATTTTGGCGGAGGCGGGGATGGCGTGCTCGCCGGGGATGGCGAGGATGTGCTCGAGCTGTTGGCGGCAGCGAGGGATATCGGCGGCGGGAAGGTCGATCTTGTTGAGAACGGGGATGATGGCGAGGTTCTGCTCCATGGCGAGGTTGACGTTGGCCATGGTTTGGGCTTCGACGCCTTGGGCGGCATCGATGATGAGGATGGCGCCTTCGCACGCGGCGAGGGAGCGGGAGACCTCGTAGGAGAAATCGACGTGTCCGGGGGTGTCGAGGAGGTTGAGGCGGTAGGTTTTACCGTCCTTGGCCTTGTAGGCGAGGGTGACGGGGTGGGATTTAATGGTGATGCCTTTTTCCCGCTCGAGATCCATGGAGTCGAGGTGCTGGGCCTGTGCCTCTCGCTGGGTGATGGTCTGGGTTTCTTCCATGAGACGATCAGACAAGGTCGTTTTGCCATGATCGATATGGGCGATGATGGAGAAGTTACGGGTAAGTTCGACGGACATGGTGGGTTGCTGGCAGGATGTTAACCGTGAAGGCGCGGAGATGCGAAGGGATTTGAAACCCCTGCGGGGCGGGAGATAAGGGGATTTTTTGGAAAATGGAAGAGTGGAGTGATTGAAGCCTACGCAATGGTGGAGATGAAGTTGGTGATTGGTTTCCTTGGGTCAATGAGAGAGGGGCTGAGTTAGAGGCGGGCGAACGGGTTGCTGGCCCGATTGTTTTTTCATCGACCTAGCGCTCTCTGCTTTTTCAAGGATGTCGGGGGCTCTTCTCAGGTCATTTTTGGAACGGAGTATCCCTGATGCCTCGGGTTACATTTGGTTCTACGAGCCGGATTTGGGTGCGTCGGCGGTATTTGCAGCCGACGTCTGGTTATTCCCAATCATGTGGGAGGGATCAAGCGGTCCTTAGTTGATGACCTTGAGCTTCTCGTGGAGGGTGTCGCGGTAGGATTTCCCGATGGGGAGTTTTTTTTGGGAGGGTCCGAGATCGAGTTGGCTTCCTTCGATCTGGCGGATGGCGCGGAGGTTGACGATGTAGGACCGGTGGATGCGCACAAAATGTGAGGGGAGGAGTTCGATGAGTTTTTGGAGGGTCATCAGGCTCATAATGGGCTTGTCGCCCTCGAAGATGAAGGAAGCGTAGTTGCCTTGGGCCTCGATGTAGAGAAGGCGGGCGAGGTCAATGCGGTGGATGGTGTGGCAGTCTTTGAGGAAGAGGGAGTTCTCGCCGGGGTCGGGTTTGGTGGTGGCGCGGTTTTTGAGTTTGAGGACGGCTTTGGCAAAACGACTGAAGTCGAGGGGCTTGATGAGGTAGTCGACGACGTCGAATTGGTAGCTTTTAGCTCCGAAGTCGGCGCTGGCACTGATGATGACGACGGGGGTTTTGCCGGGGAGGGCCTTGAGAAGGGAGACGCCGTCGATGCCGGGCAGTTGGAGATCGAGGAAGACGGCGTCGAAGGCCTGGGCGGCGAGAAGGTGGAGGGCGGTGGCTCCGTCGTTGACCTTGAGGCAGTAGGCGATGCCGCCGATCTGAGCGAGGAAGCTCTCGACGAGGTCGCAGGTGAGGGGGTCGTCATCGACAACGAGACATTTCATGGATGCCCCTTGAGATAGGGGTTTTTAGGTGAAAACCCAAGTTGATTTCGCCCGGATGAACCGGGCGATTTCTCCCCCCGCTCAAGAAAGGAGGGGGAGGAGGGCGGGAGGGCCTGCTATTTCGCTTTGATCATCACGGGGGCCGTCCCGTCAAAGTATTGCTGGAACTTTGGCCAGAGGTAGTCGGAGACCTCGCGGCCGAGCTTGAGTCCGGCGACGTTGTCGGCCTGAATGTGGTATCCGCCGAGAACGCGGGAGATGCCGGCGAGTTCGGCGACTTCGGTGAAGGTGGGGAGCTGGAGGGTGATGTCGCAGGACATTTCTTTTCCGCCGATCATTTCTGCGAGGGGTTTACCGTGGACTTTTTGCATCGTTTCACAGCTGAATCCTTGCTCGGTGATTTCGCCGGCATGGCGGGGTTCGACGAGCCCGCAGTGGTCGCTGCCGGTGAAGTGCTTGAGTATTTGGGCGCAGGCTCCGCTGACGGAGCTGTGGCCGGAGACGTATCCGGGGAAGGGCGGGGTCACGAAGTTGGCGGGGGAGTAGGGATGCCAATTTTCGCCGAGCATGTCGACGACGCCCTTGCCGGGCCCGGCCCACCCTTGGATGGTTTTGCCGGTAAAGTAGTAGCGGACGAGGGTCCAGGGGCGGGAGCTATCGTAGTAGCGTTTGGCATCCCAGGAGGCGATGAAGGAGTCGAGGGCGGTGTTGGCAATGGTGAAGAAGAGTTTCACGTCGCGGTCGAGGTCGTTTTTATCGCGCTGGGAAACGGCCATGGCGAAGCGAAGCCAGTGACCGGATTGGCCGGTGGAGCGGGGGCCGTCGCGCATGAATTCCACGATGGCTTTTTGCTCGGGGGTCAGGCTGGCGTTGAACTCGATGCACTGGATAACTTCCTTGATGAGCAGGGTTTCACCGACGAGAGGTGGCGGGCCGGGGCGGAATTGGTCGGCGCTTTCGAGGCCGAAGGTTTTGACGCGATACCAGTGGGGAGTGAGGAAGCCGGGGGCGAAGGTGGAGCCGTCGTCATTCACGAAGGGGATGGGCTGCCAGCGGTCGGGGTCGGTGATTTTGTCCGGGGTGTTGACCGGGCGGTACATGGTGTAGTCGGAGTAGGGCTCTCCGTCCGAGCCGATTTCTTCGCCGAATTGGTTGGCACCATCGTGACGGCGGGAAGCGAGGATGGTCTTGGCGACGGTGTTGCCGATGCCGACAGGGGTGGTGGGGTCCATGGAATGGTTGTCGGGATCGTATCCCATCTTCTTCATCTCACCGGTGAGGTAGTCCTTGAAGTGGGGGAGTTGGTCTACGGCGGTGTGGTAAACGGCATAGGCGATGGCCGTTTCTTTGTTTTCCTGGGTCCGTTCGTTGGCGGGGCGGCGGAGTTTCCCACCGAGGAGGGTGCCGACGGCATTTTCGTCGTAGGCGGCCCATGCGTCGAACATCGCGGTGCAGGGGATGGCCATTTGACGGGAGAGGATGGTGGGCATGGCGCCGACGCGTTCGACGTCACGGGCCGAGGCTTCGAGGACAATGTTGAGCCACTTGTAGGCACCGGATGATTGGTGCTCGGCGGGGTTGAAGCCGGGGACCTTTTGGGCCACCGCGGTTTGAGATGACAATCCGAGAGCCAGGGAAGTGGCGCAGCAGAAAGTCATGATGCGTGTTGTGAGTGCTTGAACCATAAGGCGCTATCTTTACACTAGATCGTGCGTTGGGTGCACCTCTGTAAGGATGAACGTCCTGCTTGAGTGGATGAATGGCGGTTTTTGACTGATCAAGGAAGAGGCGGCATCTGGAAATTGCCAGATGGAGATTGAGCTGGCACACTGAGGGCCGCCGTTGAAGACCCGATCCGCCATCCGTTCCGAAGTCACCTGGAAGCAATCCTTCGCGGTACGCTTTGCGGCGGTGTGGGCGGTGGTCCTCGGGGGGGCGGTGGGATTCTCGGGTTGGGTGGCGCACCGGGATGCTCGGAGTCAGCTCATGGGAAACCTTGAACAATCCGTGGTGCAGGACGCCAGGGGGGTGGATCTCCGGCTTAATACCTGGCTGCGAACTCTCGGTGAGGATGCCCGTTCGGCCTCGCAATCTCCGCTCGTGGCGGAGTTCCTGCAAGCCCGTGGCACGGATGAGGAGGCGCGATGGAGGGCGTTGGTGGAGGACGGTTTCCGGGCTGTCTTCGCCGGGAAGCCGACCTATTTTCAAATGCGTCTCCTGCAAATCGGAGGACCAGGCGAGGGGCGGGAAATCGTCCGGCTGGACCGTCTGGATCGTCTGGGGGAGGAGCTCGTTGTGACGTTGCCGGAGCAACTCCAGCAGAAGGGCGCGCGCGGATATTTTCAGGAGGCGCTCTCGCTTCCGGACGGCGAAGTCTATTTTTCGGAGGTCAATCTGAACCGCGATTTTGGAGAGATCACTCTTCCACAGCTCCCCACGATTCGTGCTGCGATCAAGATTGGTGCCACGCCCGGAAGGCGGGTCATGCTCATTATCAATGCGGACCTGCGTCCGCTCTTTGCCGAGCTGCAGGGGCTGACTTCTCCGGCGGCCGAAATCTATCTCGCGGACGAGAAGGGCGATTTCCTGATGCATCCCGATAAGGGCGCCACCTTCGGCACTGATTTGGGGCACGAAATTCGATTTCATCCGGATGAGGCCGGCGCGGATTTGTCGGAGGAGAGGCAGGTTGCGACTGGGCACTGGCCGGGGAGAAATCTTGAGTTGAAGGTGGTCCTTCCCGACGGTTCGTGGCGTCCTATTTTGGAACAATCTCGCTGGCGTGGGATCTGGTCCACTGCTCTGGCCTCGCTGGCGGGCGCCGCCTTGGCGCTGCTGATTGCCTGGCCCTTTGCGCGTCGATTGGGTCGATTGTCGAAGGCGATTCGGCGTTTTGATGGGACCGGCGATGATCCGGCGGCAGCGCTTGTCGATCCTAGTCGCGACGAAATCGGGCTCGCGATTGAACGGTTCCGGGAGATGGCCGGGAAGGTCAGCGAGCATGTCGAGGATTTGCACCGCGCCCGCCACGATGCCGAGGAGGCCAACGCCGCGAAGGAGACCTTTCTCGCCGTCATGAGTCATGAAATCCGTACCCCCATGAATGCTGTCGTCGGCTTGATCCGTGTTCTCGAAGCCAACGATCCTCCCGCGCATCAGAAGCCCATTCTTGATTCTCTGCGCTCGTCGTCCGACAATCTCATGACCCTTCTGAACACGGCCCTCGATTTCACTCGGCTGCACGAAGGGGTGATCCAGTATGCGTCGGAGCATTTCGATGCCGCGGCGATGGGGCGTGAAGTCATTGCGACGCTCAAGCCTCTGGCGATGGTGAAGAACCTAGGCTTGAACTTAGCCTCGCCCGCCAGTCTCAAGGTGCAAGGGGACCCTGTGCGGCTCCGGCAGGTGATGAACAACCTTCTCAACAATGCCATCAAATTCACCGCAACCGGATCGGTTGATTTTTCGCTGCGGCACGAGGGCGATCAGCTGGTGGGAACGGTCGCCGACACCGGGCCGGGGATTCGAGAAGAGGATAGGGCTCGGATTTTTACGCCCTTCTTCTCGCGCGAAACCGGGGCCGACGCCACCGCTCCGGGAGCGGGTTTGGGCTTATCGGTTTCACGGGAACTCATCGAACAACAAGGCGGCTCGCTGACATTCGAGAGCCCCCTCGAAGGCGGTGCGGTCTTCACCTTTCGTCTGCCCTATCCGGAATCGGGAGGGCACGTTTTAGAGAATGGGCTGCGTGAACCGAACCTAGCGAGGATTTCCGAAGGGCTGAGGGTGCTCTATGTTGAGGACACTCCGTCGAATCAGGAAGTCATGAAACTCACCCTCGCGGGGACGGGCGTGCAGCTCACCTGTGCCAACAATGCGATGAGCGGGTTGGAGAAGTTTACCGGGGGTGTCTTCGATCTTGTGATGGTGGATCTTCAGCTTCCGGACCTGTCGGGCACCGAGCTGGCAGCCCGGATTCTCAGCCAATCTCCAGGGCTTCCCGTGATTGCGGTGACGGCCCAGTCATCGGCCAAAACCAATGAGGCTCTCCTGGAGGTGGGAATTGTTGAAGTGATCCTCAAACCTTATACGAAGGATCTCGTACTTTCGGCTCTCGCTCGTTGTGTATCCTCCGGTCTTGCGGAGGCCTTGCACCAAATCCACCCCGAGGATCCGGTCAGGGCCGCCCGTCTGGCGGGTATGATGGCGCGGGAATTTCGCGAGGGGGCGGCGGAGCTTGATCGACTTTCGATGCGTGACGCGAGCGGTGAAATCGACGAGGCACGTAGAGCCCTTCGTCATCGTCTCACCACGGCGCTGGCGCTCTTTCCGCTGCATCGTTTAGAGCGAGCGTTTGATAACGGGGGGCCGGATTCTCTCCGGGCGTTGATCGTCGCGCTTGAGCAAGCGGCTGTTCAGTTGGAGTAGTCCGAAGGCTTCAAACGATTACTTCCTGATGCAATAGATCCGGGCAGAAGTGCGGATGAGGAGGCTCTTCCCGGCGATGGCCGGGGTGGCCATGCCCATGTCGTCTTCGGCGAGGGGGTTGGTATGGAGGAGCTCGAATTCCTTTCCGGCTTTGCAAACATTGGTGCCGCCGTCTTCGTTGAAGCAGAAGATTTTTCCCTGATAGGCCCAAGGGGAGGCCGTGAATCCGGTGGAGCCCGGGAGGCGTTGTGTGGGGTAGATTTCCGCTCCGGTTTTGGGATTGAGGGCGGAGAGATATCCGCGGTCGAGCAGGATGTAGAGTTGATCCTGATAGAGGAGGGTTGAGGGATTGTAGGGGGCGGATTTCCAGTTGCTCCAGGCCACGAAATCGTTAGCGGTGTTTTTCGCGTCTACTGAGATGTCTCCTTGGGCGCCGGGACGGATGGCATAGACCGGGCGGGATTGATCGCCGACGTAGCCGGAGGAGAGGTAGAGCAAGCCATCGTGTGAATACGGGGTGGCAATGGTGATGCTGGACATGCCTTCGAAGGACCAGAGTTCTTGACCGAGGAGATCGTAGGAACGGGTGCGGTCGGATCCGGGGACGACGATTTCGGTGCGTTGTTCGTTTTGCCAAATGTAGGGATTCGACCAGTTGGATTTTTCCTGGCGAGGCGTTTTCCAGACTTCCTTGCCGGTCTCTTTTTCGAGAGCGAGGAGGGAGGATTCCTCTTCGTTGTCGTTGACCAAATAGAGGTGGTCTTTGTGGAGGACAGGGGAGGAGGCGGTGCCCCAGCCATAGCGTGTCTTGTAGGCCGGGACTTCGTGGGACCAGATGAGCTTGCCCTCGAAGTCGAGGGCATAGAGCCCTTGGCTGCCGAAGAAGCAGTAGAGATATTTGCCATCGGTGACGGGGGTTTCGGAGGCGTAGGAGTTTTTGAGATGGATGGAGGATTTGGGTTTTCCACGATGGACTTCTTTGTCCCAGAGGATTTTTCCGGAGTCGAGGTCGAGGCAAAGGACTTTCCAGAGATGAAGGGAATCTGGAATGGCGGGTCGGTTGCCCCCGAAGTAGAGGCCTTTCTTCGGGTTCTCTGTTTCTTCCAGATTGACGACGGTGGTGAGGAAGACCCGTTTGCCCCAAATGACAGGGCTCGACCATCCCCGGCCGGGGATCTCGGTTTTCCAGGCCACGTTTTCGGTGCTGGACCAAGTGTCGGGGAGATCGGGGTTTTCTGAAACCCCGCGTGAGTCAGCCCCACGGAAGGCGGGCCAGTTTTCTTGGCCGATCAGTGGGAGAAGGAGAAGGAAGAGCAGGATGGGTGGGCGTATCATAAAAAAAACGATTCCCGAAAGAGAACCGTTCTTGAGGTCAAAAGGCGATCAAAGAATGATTGATCGAGAGATTGTTAGTCATTGAAGGACCAAACTCTCTTGGGGCCGAGATCTTCGAGGAAGCGAGTGGCGCCATCTTGTAGGGCAAGTCGTCGGGCGGTGGCGCCGAGGTCATGAGAAAAATCGGCGAGGGAGCGGTAGCCTCGGATTTGAAGGGAGTGTATCATGGTAAGGCCCCCCGGGGTGGCAAAGGGAACTGGTTAACCCCGGCCGCGATTGCGGGTGATTTCGGCCTGTTGCTTTTCGTTGAGGCCGCTGGTGGTGAGCCATTGTTTGGCGGCTTCGGGGTCTTTGCGGTAGTAAACACGGGCGCTTTCGATGACGGCTCTTTGGCGGGTGCTTTCGTTGGCGATGGTGCCGGCCCAGTCGATGGCGGCAGCGGGGTCTTCCCAGGCGATACGGTTGGCATATCCATAGGCGGCGGAATCGCGCTCGGGGGAGGAGTTCATGCTGTTGAGTTTGGTGGCGGCCGCTTGGGGATCCTCGCCGGCCCACTCGCGGAAGGAATTCCAGAGGGCTTTATTTTTGCCGTCGCCTGCGGGAAGGGTGGCAGCCCATTGGGAGGCTTCCACGGGGTTTGCATCGGCATATTCGCGAGAGACGCGCGAGATCGCGGCGGCTTGCATGGGGCCTTCAGGAATGGTGGTGGCCCACTGGGCGGCGGCGGCGAAATCTCCGGAGCGGAGAATTTCGCGGGCGGCCAGGTCGATTAATTTCCCAGCGTCGCGGTCCCCTCCCTCGTGCTGAGCGAGGGCGAACTGGACGGCGAGGTTGGGATCAGCATCGGCGAGTCCGTGAGCGGTGCCCCACTTTAATTCATTGTTCTTCTTTTCTTCGTCGGAGAGGCCGTTGAAATAGGCGAGGGCGGCATCGGGATCAGCTCCGGCCCAACCGGCAAGGGTGGTAGCCATGTCGCGCTCGCGGGTTTCGGCTCCGTGCAGGACCGCTTCCTGTCCGGCGATGGCTCCCCAGGCGTAGTGGAAGTCACGAAACTCGGAGCTGTCGGAATCGAGGTGGGCGATTTGTTCGCGAATGAGCTTGGCGTTCTCGACGGTGAGGCTTTTGAGGAGTTGGTTGAAGATGTCGCGTCGGTCGAGGGGGTTTCGGGCGTTGCGGAGATCGAGTCCGAGTTGGCCGAGCTGGGCCTCCGAGAGGGCGGGATTGTTAGAAGCTGAAGATTCGTCGTCGGTCCGCTTGTGACCGGAACGGGTGGAGTTTCCTCCTTCGTTCTCAACCGTGCGGCTGGAGAGTCTGAGGGCATCGGAAGCCGATCCAGGGGCGGTGGTATTGGTCCCTGTTGCGTTACGGGAGTCGCCGACAAACTGCGATCCAAGTAGGAAAGTGACGAGGGCGACGAGGGCCCAGCCGAGATGGATAAGGTGAGATTTTTTCATCGAAAACGAAAGGAAGTTGCTCTGGGAACGGTTTCTATTGAGTTATTCTTTCAGTCGGAGGAATTGGTTTCCCGAGCCTGTTTTGAATACCAACTTTAAGCTTATGAAAATTCTGCCACTACTTTTGCTTTCGCTCTCCCCTGTTTTTAGTGAACCCGTTGGAGTGGGCGCTGAGCCGGTCGAAGGTGCCGAAGTGATCTTCGACGGGACCCGCAAGATGCTCGATGAGAAGTGGACTTACTGGGAGGGGCCGCGTTTTGCCTCCGAGTTGCCGATCAAGTGGAAGATTGTCAAAGATCCGGTTGATGAAGGGACGGTCTTGATGACGGACGATCCCGCGGCAGCGGGCGGGAAGTATGGCACGGCGGATCTTGTCACGAAGAAGAAGTATGAGGACGTTCGTCTTCATGTGGAGTTTTTGATCACCAAGGAGGGTGGCAACAGCGGGGTCTATTTGCAGAACCGATTTGAGATTCAGGTGCTTGATGGCGACAAGACGAAGCATGGTATGGCCGCGGTGATCAACGAGACCGAGTCGCCGTATGAATCTTATCTGGGGCTGGGGAAGTGGAATGCCTACGACATTACCTTTCGGGCGGCGCGCTTTGGTGAGGACGGGAAGATGACCGAGAAGCCCAAGGTCACGATGTATTTCAACGGCAAGAAGGTGCACAAGGAAGTGACGATCAACAAGGTCTGGGGTGGTCCCAATTCCGGTCTCGATGGCGGGAATGATGACGGTCGTGGAATCACGAATCAGCCCGGCGGTTTGAAGCTGCAGTGCGAGGGGCACGATGTCCGTTATCGCAACATTTGGATCAAGGAGTTGAAGCTCGGTGATAAAGGGACGGATTTCTAGAATCGGCGAAGGTTGAAATATTTGTGGTCCCGGGGTCGTCTCAATGGGGATGACAAAATTTGCTGTTCTGTTAGGGGGTCTTTTGGCCTTGCCGGTTTTTGGTGCGCTCGAAGTGAAGGATACCGAGGGGAAGCATCTCGATGTGCTCTCGGATGGTAAGGTCGTGGCGCGCTACATGTATGAGCACGATTCCTCGACAAAGGAGCGTCATCACGAGACTTACAAACCCTACCTTCATGTCTTCGATGCGGAGGGGAAGGCACCTATCACTAAGGGTGCGGGCGGGGAGTTTACCCACCATCGTGGGATTTTTATCGGGTGGAGTAAGATCGAGTTCAACGGGAAGAAGTATGACCGTTGGCACATGAGCGGCGGCGATATTGTGCACCAGAAATTCACCTCAAAGGAGGTCAAGGAGGGTGCCGCCGTGGTGACCTCGGTGACTCATTGGATGGACGAAAAGGGAGAGGCCTTTTTGGAAGAGGAGCGGACGATGACCGTGACTGAAGGGGCTCACGGCGGACGTGCTTTCATCGATTTTCACTCCAAGCTCACGCCCTTGCGCGGGGATGTTTTTTTGAAGGGTGATCCGGAGCACGCCGGCATTCAGTATCGCCCGGCGAACGAAGTGAACGCGAAACTCACGAAGTATGTCTTTCCTGAGGGAGTGACCAAGGTGAATGGCGTGAAGGACCTTCCGTGGGTCGCTGAGAATTATACCCTCAATGGAAAACAGTATGGCGTGGTGCACCTGAACCACGCTACGAACCCCAAGGGGACGGTGCATTCGGCCTATCGCGACTATGGACGCTTTGGAGCCTTTTTTGAGAAAGAGATTCAGCAGGGTGAGTCACTTACCGTAAATTACGGCTTCCTCATTCTGGACGGGGAGCTTCCGCAGCAGGGAGTGATTCAGAAGGTGTGGGAGAGCTGGGGGAAGTAGGGGATCGGGGATCGGGGATCACTACTCGGCTTTTTCGGTGAGTTCAAGATTGCGGAAGGAGATGGCCATGTTTTTGCCGCCATGGAGCTGGAGGCCGAGCGGGCCTTTGTCTTTGGAGGTCTCGGAGGTGTAAGTGACGCCTTCGACTCCGTTGAGCCAAGTCTTGTAGACGTTGCCTTTGACCACGATTTTCAGGGTGTTCCAGTCCTTGGGTTTGACCGCGGCGATGGCTTCTTTTCCTTCGACGGGGTAGCCCTTGCCAGGAATGTAGGGGGAAGCGGTGAGGTCGCGCTTGAGCGAACCGGAGATTCCGATCTGGATTTGGTCGTGGTCGCTCTTGAGCATAACGCCGGAGTCGATGGTGCCTTCACCGTTTTTGTAGTCGAGAGTGAGGGTGAAATCGGTGAATTCTTTGTTGGTCCAGAGAACGGAACCGGCTTTTTGGGGGCCGGACTGGCAATGAAGAATGCCGTCTTTCACGGTCCAGTGTTCGACCTTGCTCTTGGAATCGACCCGCCAGTTCGAGAGGTCTTTTCCGTTGAAGAGAGGTTCGGCGTGGGAAAGAGCGGCGAGGGCGAGGAAAAGTGGGAGAATACGCATGATGCCAAGGATACGGAAGAATGGGAGTGGATTCAGCACTAAAGTTGATAAGAGCGAAAATTTAGGCCCTGGGGGGTGAGAAAGGGGGAAATAGTTCGCAACTCTTTGAAAAATCGTGGGTTGCAATACTGGGGACAATTTACACCCCGCACTCATCAACATGAAAAACTCAACGACGCTTCCTCTTTTCGCAGTGACAGCTGCCGCAGTCTTCGGGTTGGGGTGGGTGGTGCGCCCGGACGCCAGCGATGCCTCAAATTCCGCAAAGACAGGTCAAGACGGGAGCCAAGGCGGCTCACAAGGATCCGGGCGGATGACCTCGAGCAGCCCGCGGGTGGGATCGTCGAACGAAGGTCCGGAGGGACAGTTCCTCTCCCGCTATCTTGTCGACGGGAAGATTTCGGCTGATGACATGACGACCGCGATCAAGGAGATCTCGGAGACCAATGATCCGCTTTTACGGCAGAAGATGTTTGGGCTTTTGTTAGAGAATTTGACTTCGGAGAATGCCAAGGATGCCTTTCTTGCCCTGCAGGAGAATCGTCGTGGCGGTGGTCCGATGGGTCGTGGCAATGATGAGGAGCTTCGTCTTCTGGCGAATGCCTGGGGTCGGCTCGATGGCGCGGGTGCGATTGTGGCGTTGAAGGAGATTCAAGCGGCCCAAGGAGAAGGTGGTGGGGAGCGTGGTTGGGGCGGACGGGGTGGTCCCGGAGGCATGGGTGGTGAAATGGCGAGCGTGCTGGCGGGTTGGGCCACCGTTGATAGTGGGGGCGCAATTTCTTATATGAATGGCCTCGAAGACTCGCGGGAGAAGCAGATGGCGGGCTTCGGGATCTTGCAAGGAATGCTCGTGAATGGCGTGGGCGAGGCGATGGGCTTCATTCAGTCGCTTCCCAAGACCGAGGAAGGAGACCACTCGAAAGGACTTTATATGGCGATGGTGACGGGCGAAATGCTGGAGCAGGGACTGGAGGCGGCTAAGGATTGGGCGGATTCGGTGAAGGAGCCTGACTTGCGGACGGGCGTGCTGGCTCGGGTCACGATGGAGATGATGCGCGATGACCGCGAGGGCGCGGCTGCCTGGATTGCGAAATATGGTGATGAAGATGCCGCGGCTCCAGCGGTGAACCGTTTGGCGGATTCGTGGGCCCGTGAGGATCCAAAAGCGGTGCTCGATTGGGCCGCCAATCTTTCCGGAAAAGCAAAGGCGGAAGCCTATGAGAAGGCGATGGGCTCTTGGGCAGGTGAGGATCCGGCAGCGGCGGGAGAATATTTGGCAACCTTGCAGGTCTCGCCCGAGCGTGATGCTGCGGTGGAAGGGTATGCCACCCGCGTTTCACGCGAAGATCCGGTCGCAGCGATGGAGTGGGTTGAGACGATTGCGAATCAAGATCTTCGCCAGGACGCCATGGTTGATGTCGCCCGCGACTGGTATCGCAAAGACGAAGCGGCAACGACTGAGTGGATCGCAAGCAGCGGTCTCTCCGAAGAAGCGGTGAAGTCGATCACCGAACCTTCCCGTGACTTTGATCACAGAGGACCTGGAGGTCCCGGACGTCCCGGAGGGCGCTAGATTTTTCGAGGTGGCAAGTGGGCTCGGAGTGAAATCCGGGCGCTGTCGTCTTGCGGGTTGGTGGTGAGTTATTCGACAAGCTTGAGGTCGGATTTCTTCGAGAAGCGGATGACGAGGCGGGTTCCTTTGCCGCCACTGGCTTTTTCGAAAACGGAGACTTCTCCGGTGACGATGATCTCTTTGCCAACGAAGGAGCGGAGGTAGTCTTCGTCGAGTCCTTCTTCAGCCTTTTTGGCGCTGACGCCGGCGCGGAAGCCGGGGCCTTCTTCGTGGAAGACGAGGTAGAGGGAGCTGCCGGTTTTGGTTTTGGTGAAGTTGGCGACGGTGGCTTGGACGGAGACGATGGCGCGGCTCATGTTGCGAAGCTCTTCTTCGTCCTCAAGGGTGTAGAGGTCCTTGATGGGTTGGTTGGTGATGATGTCATCGGGGCGTTCGATGTCGTAGATTTCGCCTTCGAATTCGGGGCGGGGAGCGGCGGTGATGGTGGTCTCAGGTTTGGGTTGCGGGGATGCGTTTGGCTTTTCGACTTTGGGAGAAATCGCGGTGAGATGGGGAGGTGAGGAGGTGGGTTTTTGAGGAGTTTCGGGAGTTGGATTGGTGTCGGCAGAGAGAGTTTGCGAGGGGTGGGAGTCGGCAGGTTTTCGGTTGATCCACCAGATGCCGCTGCCGATGAGAATGAGGAGGATGCCGATGAGAGCGAGGGGTTTGAGGGGGGAGGATTTGGGAATGGGAAGGGAAAGGGGTGCCGGAGAAGGGGAGGGTTCTACGGGTTTGGCAGGTGTTTGGGGGGGCGCGAGGAGAGGGGAGGTTCGGGGTGCGGGTGTGAGGGAATTGATGAGTTGGTTGAGGGCTTGCTCGGGATCATTCTTTTCGCCCGGCGGGTAGCCGATGGCCCAGTCGCGGAACCATTGGAAGTAGTCGATGGAGAAGGTGTGAACGGTCTGGCCATCCGATGCGGTTGCGGTGACGATTTCAAAGGGGGTGAAGCAGAGGGCTCCGGCGCGATATCCGAGGGCGCTGATGAGGTCCTCAGCCTGAGTGCGGAGGCGGTTGATCTCACTTTGAGTGATCTCTGATTCGGAGAGAATGGTGCCTTCCCACCAGCGGGCGGCGAGCCAAGGGTTTCCGTCGACGGAATCGAGTCCGCCATCGACGACGGGGCGGAGGCTGGAGTGGTGGAGGTTGTAGAGTTCATCGAGTCCTTTTTTGAAGCGGTCCTGCTTCTGAAGGTTTTCGAGGATTTCGTCGGAGAACTTGAGTCTGATGATGGCGTGGGGAGTGCCGTCCTTGTGAAAGGCGCGGTAGACGACGAGTTCGCGGGTTTGAAAGACGAGGTCCTGGAGGTGATAATCGCTCTGCATAACTGTGAGTGGGGGAAGATGATGAGCAAGGAGGGACGGCAAGCCAATATCGAAACCCCGTTTTCCCTCTTTTGGAATAAGATACCCTTAAAAAACTTCGTAGGTTGGTGACGCTCTTGGAGACAACGGTCTCAGGTTTCATTCGAGAGCTGACAATCGTCGGGATCAGACTACCTTGTGGCTCCCCTTTATAATTATGAATGATACCTTCAGGCGGATCATTGTCCTGTGCTTCGTTTTCGCAGCGGCGTTCTTCACGGTGTATGCGTTTCGCGCTTGGCAAGGCGGATACGGAATCTTTGGCAATGATGATGACCAGGATGGCGGGCAATTTGCGCCTGAGCATGCGACATTGGAGGCCAAGCCCGCGCTCGACCCCAGCCAGGTGCCGGGCTTGATCCGGGCGAATGATGAAATGGTGACGCTGGTGGAGCAGGTGACTCCGGCCGTGGTGAGTATTGATACCGAGATTGTGAAACGGGAGCGGGTCATTGATCCCTTCCGTGGTCGCATTTATGAAAGGGACCGTCTCACGCCCGGCCTGGGATCTGGGGTGATCGTGTCTGCCGAAGGGCATGTGATTACGAACCATCACGTGATTGAGGGCCACAAGCGGATCCGCGTGACCCTTCATGATGGCCGTTCCCTGCCCGCGACCTTGGTCAACTCTGACAAACTCCTCGATATCGCGGTGCTGAGAATTAAAAGCGGGAAGGAAGACGAGACTTTCGATGCGCTGAAGTTCGCCGATTCAGATCTCGTGAAAGTGGGGCAGCTTGCGATCGCGGTGGGCAATCCTTTCGGCCTTGGCGAATCGGTGACAGTCGGTCGGATCTCGGCGCGTGATCGTTCGCTGTCCGATGGCCAGCGCGATTTGTTTCAAACCGATGCGGCCATCAATCCCGGCAACTCGGGCGGGCCTTTGTTGAATCACCTCGGAGAGATCATCGCGATCAATGCCTCGATCTACTCGCAGAATCGTGAGAACCCTGGATTCCAGGGGATTGGATTCTCGATCCCATCGAATGAGGTTAAGCGGACGTTGGAGTATATTTTGGAAAAGGGCCGGCCGGTGCATGGCTATATCGGTCTTGAGACCCGCGATCTCAACAACTACCTGCGAAGCGTCTATAACTATCAGGGGCAGGGTGTTGTCGTCTGGGATGTCACCCCCGGCGGCCCGGCAGCCAAGGCGGGGCTTCAGCCCTATGACATCATCACGGCCTACCAGGGCGAGGGGGTGGCGACGACTGCGTCCTTCCTGAATCGGGTGCAACGGTCGCAGGTTGAATCCGAAGCCAAGGTTTCGGTTTATCGAGGTTCGGAGACACTGAATCTTACCGCCGTTGTGGGTGAGGCCGATCCCTTTGCGATGCCCACGGAAATGATCGCCAGTGGGCGTCTTGCTTCTGACGATGCCATTATCACGGCCGTTGGATTGACCGTTCGCAATACTCCCCAAGTTTACCGGATGCGCGGATTGGGAGGAGTTCTGGTGACCCAGATTACGCCGAATAGCCTGGCTTCTCATGTTGGGATTCAGCCCAACGATTTACTTCTCGAGATCAACGGATCACGGATTCGCAATGATGAGGATTTTTACCTTCGTCTTGTCGCAACGGCGGCGGTGCAGCAAACTCAGTTGCGTGTCATCCGTGGCAACACGAGTCGTATCCTGACTCTCCCGCAGGTTCCGCGAACGACGCCTTCCGTTGATCCAGCCCCTGTTGAAAGGAAACCCGTCGACTAATTTTATCCCCATGAGTACTTACGATTCTTACGAGCCGCGTTCCAATTTCGGGCTCTCTATCTTTATCACCTTAGCTGTCGCGGGCTTGGTGGCAGCCGGAGTTTTCTTCATGCAGAAAACCGGCGAGGACAACAACTCCGTGGCCGAAAATAGCGAACCGGTTGAGAAGCCGATCAAGAAGGTTCTTGTCATGCCTCCGGGACCGGAAGATCCCTTTCAGACCCGCCCGGAAGATCCTGAGATGAAGGCGGACACCGTCCTTCCTAGCCCGCCGGAGCAGACTCTTGTCGATCTTGGGTTGGCCGTAGCCGAGTTTGATCCCGAGGCCTTGCTGAAGAAAATTGGCGAGACTCTTGAGCTCGGAAAATTCGAGGAAGCCGTCGTCATGATTGGCAAGGATGCTCTTGATGAGCGGCATCTCACCGGATTGAAGGCTCTTTTTACAACTGGGACCTTCCGCCTCAATGAGACCAATCCGGTGAGCGAGATCGGAGAGCTCGAGACCAATCGACGTTCACGTTGGGCCTTGAATCTTGAGAGCGAAAGCGGAGCGCGAATTTACTTTGACCTCCTGCGAGGAGAGACTGGGAAGTGGGGCGTTGAGAAAATCAAAATCCCCGATCCGGTTCCTCCGGGAGCCGATCCACCCCGCGCGGTTTTTGTCGACTCTCTGGGCATTACCCATGCCTTCCTTCAGGCCGCGCTTGAGCAGAGATTTGATGACGCCAAGTCCTTCGTGGATCCCACCTTGGTCTCCGATGCCAAGATCGCCGGTCTTTGCATCATCTTCGAGGAAGCGAAATACCAGCTCCGGGCTCAGAAGCCGCTACGCGCCATGTATAATCGTGATCTCACCGCAGGCTTCATTGCGCATGTCGAAGATGAGACCGGTGAGAAAGCGGCTGACTTTGGAATCAGCGTGCAGCGAACGGGGGAAGATCAACCGTGGCGGGTGACCGAGGTGAATCTCGATTCCTTGCTCGCCGACTATGCCGATCGCTTCGCCGGGGGCGATGTTCACTACACTCCCTTGATCAAGAATCCTGCCGGTGGGGACACTCTGATTCTTTACTTTGGCTTTGATGAAGACGGGCTCATGCCACGGACGAAGAAGCAGCTCGATATTGTCGCCGGTCTTCTCAAGCTGGACTCAGCCAAGAAGCTGACCCTTTCCGGCCATACCGATTCCCTAGGAACGGATGACTATAACACCACGCTTTCGGTCCACCGTGCCACGGCGGTGGAGAAGTATCTTTTGGAAGTCGGGGTTCCGAGAACGCAGATTGTGGCTCTGGCCGAAGGTGAAGCGAAACCGCGGCTGCCCAACGAAACGGCGACCGGTGAGGACAACCCGTCTGGTCGACGCGCGAATCGTCGCACCGAGATCTACTTGGACTTTTAAAAGGCGAGTAGCTCTTTCTCTTAGTTTTCGCTGACGGTGACGAGGGCCTTGACCAAGAAGCCCGAGTGATCGCCGTCGATGGTGAGGGGGATTTGTGCAAGTGAGGAAAGGAGTTTCATCTTAGATTGTCAGACAATTTACCGGTGGTTCGTGGGGCGGTCGCTATAAGGCCTCGCTGGTCGTCTCTGTCGGCTCGTTCCGTGCTCGCCAATCGCTCCCCTCGGCCACTCCCTTCGTTGTGTTGGCGTCTTAAATTGTCAGACAATTTACCGAGACAACAAACCGTTTCGCTTGCGTCTGGCGAGACCGGTCGCAACGGCCATGCCGAGGAGAAGAGAGGTTGACGGCTCGGGGACCGCACCGGTGAGGATGGATTTTCCGGGGGTGCTTTCCCAAGCCACGCTTTCGATGATCATTCCGGAGGCTCCCTGATCCGTGATCCGAGCATATCCATAATGGGTTCCGGTGGCAGCTTGAAACTCGAAGCCCAGATAGGCAGTTTTTTCGCCGAGGAACTCGCCAAAGAATAGCCCCTCAGCGTTGCTCCCCAAGGTTTCAGAGCCAATTTGATTGGTAAAACGAAACTCTTTCGTGGGGTCCCCTAAAATGGGTCCAATTTCGAATCCTTCATCGAGGGCGGCGACAAACTCCGGGGAGTAAACAAACCGTGATGTCTCAGGGAGAGCTTTGAGGAACACGCCGATGTGACCGATATTTGCGGAGGTGGCTAAGGTGAAGTCGATTAGTCCGTCCTCATTGAGATCGAAGTTAAGGACGTATGGCCCATTGATAAGTTCGCGTGGTGGGAAGAAAAGGTTACCCAAAAGTCGGACTTCTGGGTCGAGAACAATCGCTCCGGGGGAGGCAGTCGTGATTGCGAGATAAATGGTGAGGAAAGTGAGCTGGGTTTTCATTGTTCGGGAGATGTTAGTTTTGGGGGGCGAGCGGAGTAATGAGGCGGACTCGGTAGAAGCGTTTGCTTTTGTGTTCGTTGGGGTAAAACCGAGTGAGGGGCTGAGGAGACACCGAGACGTGAAAGGGATCACCCTCAGGCAACCATTGATCAAGATCGTCGGATCCTGCGGGAAATTGTACGGTCTCCAGACGGTCGGGCGGGGGATCAGTGAGACAACAAACCGTTTCGCTTGCGTCTGGCGAGACCGGTCGCAACGGCCATGC